>OCTW011540493.1_pt1 | contig 25515 bp, 24 predicted proteins | sample 1539671 | NCBI WGS metagenome assembly OCTW01 (sample SAMN02144230, study PRJEB22623) | gut metagenome | biome: sheep rumen | host: Ovis aries | place: New Zealand | reverse complement strand
AACGGCCGGTTTATAACCAGCCGCTTTCTGCATTTTTAAGGAGCATTAGTCTCTCGCCGTCAGTCAGTCCGACTGCCGTCAGCGCCTCAAATTCCCGTATTATATCGGTATCGGAAACTGTCATATTATCAGTATTTACAGTAACCTTTATACCTCTTTCAAGGAACTCTTTGATCGGAAGTTCAGCATAATCATTAAAAATCTTTGTATTCAGGTTGCTCGTAGGACAGCATTCAAGAACGATTCCGTTCTCTGCGAGATACTCCATGAGTTTCTCATCCTTTATGGCTGCTACGCCATGTCCTATCCTCTTTGCTCCAAGCTTTATTGCAGCCCATATACTTTCAGGACCCGCAGCCTCACCTGCATGGATCGTAAAAGGCACCTTCAGTTCTTTAGCAAGATCAAATACATCAGAAAAAGACTCAGTAGGATAAAGTGCCTCCGCACCCGCCAGATCAACGCCTGCTATGACAGGGAGCAGACCATCTGCAACATGAGGAATATATACCATTTTGCTTGCCGCACCTGTATTGTCGTCATTCAGATCCTCGCCAGACAGAGAGTCCTCAAAAATATCGTCCTCATTTTCCGGCTCATCCGATGAAAAAATCGATACCGAAGTGGTTGGATGAATAAACTCTGCAGCCAGACGCACCGTCTCAAGATTCTCCTCCCGGTTATCGTCACCGCGCATACAGCATAAGATAAGTCTGATCTTGGTATTATGATCAGCATTAAAATACACTGCTGAATCGGCAGCTGCTTCAATAACCTCTCTCTGAGTCAGTCCCTTTCTCGTATGGAGTTGCGGAGCGAAACGTATTTCAACATAATCAACGCCCAGCTCCTCTTCTGCCAGCCCGATTGATTTGACCGCATAGGAGATTGCTTCTTCGGTCTGAAGCAGAGAAAGCGGAAGTTCGAATTTCTCCAGATATTCATTCAGATCACGGCAATCCTTCGATACTGAAAGAAGTTTCTTCAGTTCAGCATCAAAATCGTCCATTTCATCGGAAGCACCTTTATCATTCGAAGCCTTATCCGGATCCTCGCCAAAGAGTTCCTCCGTTTCAGTTCTGAAAAGAACTCCATTAAATTTAGTGTCCTGCTGCTCTGCAAGATACTTGACAGTCTCAAGTGAAAGTGAACCGTCAAGGTGAAGATGAAGCTCGCATAAATGTTGGTCGTCTATCATTTACTATCCTTTCTTTTCGCAATTATCTATAATATCAAAAAATTCATTTTGGCAGGTCTCGTCATATAAAAAATCGGCATCATGGCAGAAGTATATCATATTCAACATGAAAATGCTTGTTATTTTTTTCACCGGCAGATCACAGCCTGCCGGAAAACAGTCACGCATTAATATATTCTCTGACCTCATTCATGTCAATAACCAGTTCCCCTTTATAAATTTCCACCGGAATCCTGTCATTAAAGGTATATCTTTCAATTCTGGTACTCCCTTCAAATACGTATTTAATCACTGTCTCCGCAGCCGGATCAACGGCCCAGTACTCTCTCACTCCGTTTGTACAATACTTATTCATCTTGATGAACAGATCCATCTTCTTGGTTGACGGCGAAAGTACCTCAAGAACAAAATCAGGTGCTCCCTTGACATTTTTCTGATTATCAAGCTTTTCCTGATCACATACCACTATCACATCCGGCTGAACAACCGTCATGTCGCCCTTATCATATTCAAGTCTGACATCAACAGGTGAGATGATTGCTTTGCACTTTCCTTTATTTTTTTTGATAAAATTTCTGAACTCTACAAATATCTCTCCGGCTGCATCCTGATGTTTTATTGTCGGAGCATCCATCTCTATCAGAATACCATCGATAACCTCAACTCTCATCCCGTCCGGAAGCTGAAGCCTGCTGTAATCATCATAGGTATAACCGCTCTGGGTAAAGATATCACCGCCGCCGTTCTTATAGTCACCGGCCGAAGTACCATTCAAATAATATGGTTTTTCTTCCGCAACGAAATCATCGTCATCAAACGGTTTGTTATCCTCGTAAATAAACTTACCGAACGCCTTGGACAATGCCTCAAGCGTACTTCTTCTCGGATTATCAATTATCCCTCCGAATACCTTCTGAACCGTACTGAGTGACACACCGGATCTTTCCTGAATATCTTCGTAGGTCAGACCATATTTTTTCTTCATGTTTCTCATCTGTTCAAGTGTATACATAAGCATCCCTCCTCTCAATATTACTGATCATTATCAACATTATATCAATTGTCTATCATAAATATATCATATATGCTTGTATGCATCAAGTTTGTTTGCAACAATATATCAATATTTTTTCAATATAATATCAAATATAGTTGATAAGATAATTGGAGGCTGCCTTTGAATATGTAACAAGCCATGCTTTGTTCTTGATTTGCAAGCAAATCAAGAACCATCGCCGTAGGCGCCGTATAACATAAAAAAGCAGAACGCAGATTAGAATGCGAGCATTCATCTGCGTTCTGCTTTTTTATGTTGCATGGCTTGTTACATTAGCTTTACATTAGCTTTAGTCCGGGTATTCAACTGTGGTTTTGCCGTCTGGGAGTGGAAGGTCGTATGTTGGAACTTCGAAAGGCATTGCTTCTTCGGTTGTTAATTCAATCGGACCCATGCCCATTCCGGTGCCGCCGCCCATTGACTGCTGTGACTCCTGAAGAGCCTTCTCTGTAAACTCAAGACTTAATGCACAGTTCATCATTGTTTCTGCAAGATCTGATTTATCCTGAGGACATTCTATACAATACATGCATACGATAGATCTAGGACTGTTGTCATATCCTACTGCGAAGAGATCCATTGGGTCGCCGCCTATGGAAGCCTTACACATTGATAAAACTGATGTGCCATTTTCAGATGTTCCGTAAGCATATCCGAAGGTATCCGTAAAGTTCGTATTGAACTGGTGCATCATGTCATTGGTAACTGTTGAACCCTGTACCGTAACATTCGTCATTACCGGGAAGAGACTGAAGCCCTGATACTTGATCTGGAAATTAACGATGTATTCCCAGTTCTGATAGATCGAATCAACTGTCTGATCATTAAATACCGGTGCTTCTGTATATACTTCTGCGCCCGGAACACTGTAGTAAGGTGTCTTCTGCTGTTCACTTGTAAATACAGGTGTAAGCGTTCCTGCGTAGAAGATAACCATTGATGGATCGTTTGGGTTTATACATCTGAAGCAGAAGCCTGCGCCTGCTCCCCATGTTTCAAAGCTCCATCCGTCAGGTATCGTAACCTTGTAATAATCATTTTCAATTCTCTTTGTCTGGAGTGCTCCGCTTGATGTCTGCTGAGTCGTTGCCTCCGTTGTCGGAGTCTGTGTTGCAGCTTCTGTAGTCGGAGTCTGCGTCGTTGCTTCTGTCGTTGGAGTCTGTGTTGTCTGCTGTTCCTGTGTAGTAGGTGTATCAACTATACTTCCTGTAGTTGCTTCTGTTGTAGGAACCGCCTGTGTATCCTGGGTACTCCAGATATCACCTGTTGTTGCCTCCTGAGTTGTAGGGGTTGTTCCGCCACCGCCTTCGGTTCTTCTGGTAACTCCGCCCACATCTGAATCTCCTGAATTGCCGCATCCGCTGGCTATAAGCATGCACATACACATAAATGATGCAGCTGCTGTCTTAATCTTTCTTCTCATAATTTCCTCCTATCCCACAAAACACATCATATATATTTTTCGCACATGATGCATGTGTATTATCCTGTTTATAATCTGCTTCTTACCTGAAACCCATCTGTGTTTCATCTCATATGATATATACGAACTGTCTTGTGTTTTTTATGGTGTTTTATCTAAAAAACACCCTTTTTGTCAGAAATACGTTTTTCCTTCATCCGAATCATCAGTCAAGGTAAATATTGTCTACGAGAATTGTAAATGCATTCAGGAAATAGCTCTCATGCGCATCATCAGTCATGAAATAAATAGCATAGATCTTACCTGATTCACTCTGAACGGCCGCACCCACAACCTTGACAGAACCCTGACTGTTGGTCAGAACTGCAGGAGCATATGAGAATGTATACTTCGCGCCCTGAACAGTCTCCTGATCTCTTATGGTCGCTTCCGCTCCGAGCTTCTGCTGGAACATAGTGATGATATCAGTTACACACTGCTGTATATTTGCCGGTCCGTATGAACAGTATTCTATAGCTATGTAAATATCCTTTGTATCAGGAAGAACGTAGAGATTAAGTCCTGTCTGTGTTGCTTCCCAGCCATTCGGACATGTACCTTCCGGGAAAATAACCGTTACTCCTGTTCCCTGACAGGTTTCGGTACCACCGGTGCTCGTGGTAGTTGCTTCTGTAGTATACTGAGTTGTATTTTCTGTCGTTGCCTGAGTTGTGTATTCTGTAGTAGCCTGAGTCGTTGCCTCAGTTGTAGGCGTTGCTGTAGTAGCTTCTGTTGTAGGCACCTCTGTTGTCGGAACTTCGGTTGTCGGATTATCAACTACCTCTGTTGTTCCGTCATCTCCGCCCTCATAAGGATCAAAACCGTTCGCTCTTGTGTAGAAGCTTGAGCAGATTCTGTATGCGGGATCATCATAACCACCTTCATGCGAATATGCAAACGCTGTAGCTTCAAGGTAATTATTCTCATATACCATTAAATATCTATCAATATAAAGCGTTCTTCCATTGTCATCAACCTCTGCTGATACGCAGTAAGCATTCTTATATACTCCGGTATCAGGATTATTGATAAGCGGTGTCTCAAGGATATCACCAATAGTTGAATCTGAACCATATTCCTTTTTAAGTGCGCTCTTATATTTCTTAAAATACTCCTTTGGTGAAGTCTTACCCTTCCTATATCTCACTTCTACGTATTCAGAACCATCCGATAAAGTATAAACATAAACAGCATCCTTTTCATCCTCAATGGTGAAAGTATCGTTATAAAGGAATGAAATATTCTTTGCATCACTTGAAAACATCAGAAATCCCGGAGGGATAATACTGTTTGTCTTGCTTGAATAGCTGTTAAGCAGGAAGGTCTCGTCATTACGTGTCATGGTAGGTCTTCCCTCATCGTCCTTACCCTTCTTCTCACTGTCTCTGAGGAAGAAGAACCATACAGCCGCTCCCGCAAGGAGTAAAACCGCGATTATAGCTATAATAATTATCTTCTTTTTTCCGCCCTTTTTCTTTGCCTTTCCTTCCGGCGGAACTGATCCCTGAGGAGGAACTGCTCCGTATGCAGGCTGTGCGGATGCCGGCTGAGCTGTATATGCAGGCTGCGCGGATGCCGGCTGTGTTGTATACTCAGGCGCTGCTGCCTGTGCCGTATAAGCAGTCTGTGCAGAAGCTGCCTGCTGCTCTGGTGCTGCCTGATATGTCATCGCCGGTGAACCTGACTGTGTCGTCGGTGCCGGTTGTACTGCCTGTGTAGATACCGCCGCTTCAGTGTAAGCAGACTGAGCTGCAGGCTGAACCGGCTGTGCCGGCTCCGTATAAGCAGGCTGTGCAGGTGCTGCCGGCTGTGCGGATTCCGGAGGATAATAATTACCGCTCACATCATAATAACCGCCCTGCGTATCATAGAAGCCACCCTGCGGTGCAGGAAAATATTTGTTACCTGCCGCGTCTATATAATTACCTTCCGTATCGTAATATCCGCCATTCTCATCTCTGACGATCTCAGCAGCTGCATTCTGCACAGACTGAGCATCCCCATATGCTCCGGCAGCTGCCTGCTGCACCGCATCAGCTGCTCCTCCGGCAGCCGGATCGGTGAGACCCATGGAATAGCATATCGGACAGGTGTTAAACTGTGTATCATCATAAGAATGTCCGTTTCCGCATATCTTCATATCGTATCCTCCCTGTATCTGTCTTTTAGCCCTCATTTATCATTGAATAGTTCCAAGATCGAGAGTCTGTCCCTCTGTAACACTGAATATAGCCGCACTGCTCTGCGAAGCAAAGAAATTGCCGTTCGAATCAAGGCTCGTGATCTGTGTCTGACTGTTCAAGTTCGGCCTTTCTATCACAAATACACTTATCTGACCTGCAGGTGCGAGGCAATCTATAATATTATTCTTTTCATCCGGAAATGCCTCTATCTGATTACCGGCTGCCGTTAGAATTATCACTGCAATCGAATGATCGATGTAAGCATCAGAAACCTGAATCCTTACTCTTCCACAGCCCGGCTTTGTAGCATTTGCCGCATTTGCGATACGGTCACCCGAAAGTCCCAGCTCGTCAAATATGGTTTTTACAGGCTGCTCATACTGTGTCAGACCATATACCCTGAGAGCAAAGATCAGTGCCGCATAAAGATCATCATAATCTCCTCGAGGAGTCAGAGTCTCCAGAACGTTATACCAGACATGAAGCTGCTCATCGACTGTCATGCCATAGAGATTCAGCTTATAGCATATAGAATTCATAAGAGATGAATTAATATGAACTCCGCCATGATCATTTACATAAACATCATCAACTCTCGTAGGTGATACATAGTATAAATCTCCGACATAATTCGGCTGGTTATACAGATTTGGATTACTCATGCTTCTCCAGATCTTGCCGCCGCATTCTCCGAGCTTCCATTCCGTATCAGTTGTAGCTTCAAGCTTGTATTCAATAAGCTGGCCCATAACATCACTGAAGGCCTCATGCATGGCTCCGAGCTCATTCTGATAAATGGCACTTCCCATAGAGCCGTCTCTTACGCCGTGAGTAAACTCATGTCCCAGAGTATCAATACACTGGTTACAGTTATTTGCCTTACTTGAGCAGAAGCACGCCCATCCTACATAACGTCCCATGTAGCAGGCATTGTCAATCGGATTATGATTCTGATCACAATAATCCATACCTATAAGGATCGGCATACCGAAGCCATCTATCGATTTAACACCCAGGCTGGCATAATAATCATAAACCCTTATATAATTATAATAAGCGAGTAGATGCTCATTATCCCAATCCTGATTATTTGTCGAGGTTTTGAAATTAACAGTGAAATTGTTAAACTCAAAATCCCACCAGTTAGCACATGCTATCTTTCTCTCTTTGTCAGCAAGGTAATAAAGTCCATCCTTGGAATTATATCCGATCGGTACAGTTATCTGCTCTGTTCTGCCATCATACAGTGTTACCGTTCCTGACCATGACTGCATCTCAAGATCTTCAAAATACTGATCTGTATTGTATTCATCAATATTTCCGTTACCTTCATTGAGATTGGAGGTCGGAATATTTATAAGATAGCTGTTATTATCTATATCAACATAATGTGCCAGATATGGCATATCAAAGGATCCGCCTGCAGACGGATTATCCGTATATACAACCATACAGTTAACTACATGGTCATTAAGATAATAAAATACCTGCTTTGTGTATTCGGAAAAGATTCTGACATTGGCATTGTTATAACTGAGAACCTGCTGTACTATGGCCTCCGCATCCGCATTACTCATAGTCTTAGGTTCAGCTATACCAAGCTCCGGTACAAAGGAATTCTGAAGACCGCATACATAGCCTTCAGGATCTATAAATATCCTGAGAGTTGAATATGCAATCGTTATACCACCATATCTCTGCTGATAGGTAAAATGCGTATAACCCTGTGCATTTGTCTCTCCGTACATACCGAAGAACTGAACACCCTTTTCAAAACCAAGAAGAGTTGCTATGCCGTCAAGAGAATTGATGGCATTTTCCATATCGGTAACCTTCTTGTCATAAAACTTACCAATGATAGTCGTAACATACTGATGATTATCATCATATACTATGATGGCATTTCCGCCGCTCATATCCTGAATATCCTGCTCAGTCAGCTGTCTGGCTCCATTCCCCCCAGAACCGTTATACTCAAAGTCGCCGCTGTCAGCGATACCAAAGGCTTCTGTCGCAAGCCTTTTCTCCGAATAACCCTCTTCGTTTTTACCTTTACCGCAGGATACGCTCATAACAAGAAAAGACATTACGAGCAGCACCGCTGTAAGCTTTTTAAGAACAATCTTTTTTCTTTTATTCATACCCCGTTTTCTCCTCTACAATATAGTTTTTTCCTCTCCTGAATAATCTGTAATACCACGTTTATATTATACTATATTTCGGCTCATATATAAAGAAAAAAAAGACCGGACGAGGTTAATCCGGTCTTTAAAATAATATGTTTTTTTACTGAATGGTACCAAGGTCCAGAGTCTGCCCTTCCGCGACTGTGAATAAAGAATAAATCCCCGTTCCATGTCTCACAGAACGGGGATTTTGTCCCATTTTTATATTTGTTTTATGACAGGTACCGGTCGGTACCTTTTACAACATATATTTGCCTTTACAGTTCTTCTTCTCTCATATCCTTCTCACGGTTAAATGCATCGTAAATACATGGAACCACAACAAGTGTAAGTATTGTACCGTAGATAAGACCACCTACTACAACGATAGCCATCGGCTGACCCATCTCAGAGCCCTGTCCGAGGCCTACAGCCATAGTAGACATTGAGATGATAGTTGTAAGAGCCGTCATGAGAACCGGCCTCATACGAGTTCTGGCTGCCTCTACAATAGCTTCCTTCTTGCTCACGCCCTGACGTCTCAGCTGGTTGACGTAATCAACAAGCACGATACCGTTATTAACTATGATACCCGAAAGCATTACGAAGCCGACCATTGAGATGACGCTGACCTCCTGACCTGTGAGGTAAAGTGCAAGGAAACCTCCTGTAAATGCAAGCGGAATAGTGAACATGATAATAAATGGTGAAAGCAGCGACTGGAACTGTGCAACCATTACAAGGTAGATTAATATAATTGCAAGGAGAAGCATGAGTGCAAGCTGTCTCATTGCATCATTGATAGTCTCATCCTCACCGGCCATCTCAACCGAATAGCCTTCAGGAACCTCGTAATCGTCAAGTCTGTCTCTTACTTCATTTCCGACAAGACCAACGTTGTGATCATCATCGATACCTGCTTTAACTGTGATGAAACGGTTCTGAGCATCTCTCTGAATAACACTGAGCTCCTGTGTTTCGCGGAACTCTGCTATCTCTGTAAGAGGAATCTCGGAAACCTGACCTGTTGTTCTGTCTGTATAAGTAAATGTAAGCTCCTTAAGCTCATCAAGAGTAAGCTCTGACTGCTCCATTGTTCTTACAAATACATCATAATCCTTAACATCCGTCTCTATAACTGTTGATGCGGTTGTTGCTGCCATCTTGCCATAAATGATCTGGAATACCTGTGCAACGGTCATACCGTATTTGGCAGCCTTATCTTTATCAACAGTGATATGCATCTCATCAGAAAGTGTATTCAGTCCGTCATCGATATCAACAGTACCTTCAACATCTTCAAGTATAGCTGCGATATCTGAAGCGATGGCCTGCATCTTCTCCATATCACGTCCCTTGATATTAATTGAAATACCGGTACCTGAAAGCGCAGACATCGAATCCATCATATTTGCACTGACCTTAACCTGGCAGTGAAGTCCCTCAGCAGCTTTATTTATCTTCTCTTCAAGCTCATCGTTGCTGACCTTGGCTTCTTCATCAACAATAACGTAAACTGTGATCTTAACATCATTTCCGCCGGCACCTGAGAACATGCTGAGTCCCGAACCGCCGCCTGACATGGCACCGACTGTAGTTATCTCTGGGAACTCCATCAGCTTCTCAACAAGTGTATCAGAATATGCTGTCATCTCCTCAAGAGAAGGATTCTCGCCTTCAAAAGGCTCAAGAGTTACTGTTGCCTGTGTACTTGACATTTCCGGCATGAATGCAGTTCCTCTCGAAACAGCAAGGAAAATACTGAGTGCAAGGATTACGATCATTGCAATAAATACAATCGGCTTGAATCTGAGACACTTTCTGAGGAAACCTGTATACCAGTCCATAGCCTTGTCAAATACGCTCTTCTTCTCTTTTTTCTTCTTCTCCTTACCAAGCATACTGCCTGCCATTGCCGGAACAAGTGTAAGGGCAACAAGAAGGCTGGCGCCGAGTGTATAGAGTATCGTAAGACCCATATCAACGAATAGCTGTCTTGTAATACCTTCCGTGAAAATGATAGGTGCAAATACGCAGACTGTTGTAAGTGTTGAAGCTGTGATGGCTCCAGCAACCTGTCTTGCGCCGTAAACAGCAGCCTTCTTGATAGACATGCCTTCGTTTCTCAGTCGATAAATATTTTCGATAACAACTATCGAGTTATCCACAAGCATACCTATACCGAGCGTAAGTCCGGACATTGATATGATGTTAAGTGTTACATTTGAGAAATACATAAGTACTACTGCGAAGATAACACTGAGTGGGATCGCGCAGGCAATGATGAGTGTCGGTCTTCCGTCTTTCAGGAATATGATAAGGATGATGATGGCAAGTGCCGCACCAATGATCATATTCTGGAAGATAGAGGTTGTTATAATATCGATATAAAGTCCCTGATCCATCAGAGTCGAGAATTTAACTGCTTCATCCTCACTCTTCTCGATAGACTTGAATTTGTCATTGATCGCATCGGTAACATCACCGGTTGAGTAACCTGTCTGCTTCTCGAAGGAAAGCATGATTCCCGGTCTGCCGTTAACATTGGCATAAACCTCAGCCGAATCATCGATCATCTCTACATCGGCAACATCTGAAACCTTGATAGGGTCAATACCCTCAAGTCCAAGATCGATAAGTACGAGGTTTGCAAGAGCATCCATACTCTCAACCTTGTCACCAACCTTAACAAGGAACTGGCCTCTTGCGTCATTTACATAACCTGCAGGCATCTCAAAGTTCTGAGCTGTAAGAAGTTTCTCAAGAAGGTCCATATCAAGGATGCTTTCGATATCCGCAGACTCTGCAGCCTTGGCCTTTGCATCATCAAGCTGAGCTCTTGTCTCATCGATGGTAAGACCTGTATCAAGCTTATAGGTTTCCACATCAGGAATGATCGCACTGAGCGCCTCATTATTTCTGATCTCTGCAAGTGCTTCTGCTTCAGTAAGTTCACCTGCGTTAACTCTTTCAATTGCTGTATCAACAGCGGAAATACCCATTTCAAAGCCTGCTGTCATCTGAGCAACCGTTCCGATAGCTGTCGGAAGGTCTTCAAGAGACGTAATACTTATCCCCAGCTGCGCAAAGCTTTCGTTCTGTTCTGTAAGGCTCTTCTCTATTTCGTCAAGCTTTCCGGCAAGTTCATCTCTCTGTGCACGTGCTGTTGCAATATCAAAACCGTTCGCAGCCGTAAACTGCTCATCGTTTAAAGTTCCGTCATCATAAAGCGCTATAACCTGATCAAGTCCTGCGATGGCATTTTTAAGCTCAGTCGCTCCGGAAGATGCCTGTGTAAGCTGTTCCGAAAGTGCTTCGAGGTTCTTCTTATTTGTCTCAAGGAAGGCCTTCTTATCTGCCAGGGTTCGGCCGCCCATCATCTTCTCGGCATCATCAAGCTGCTTCTCAATAGTGTCGAACTGTGAACTGATGGCGCTCTGAACCTTTTCATTCAAAGCCTTTATCTTTGCATCATCCAGTGTTACACGGATCTGCTCCGTAACTCCGCCCATTGCTGTTACGGATGCAACACCTTCGATACTCTCAAGCTGAGGCTTGATGTTGGAATCAACGTAGGTTGTAAGAGTTGTGATATCCATACCCTCAACACCAACTGCAGCAATATAGATCGGAATCATGTCCGGATTGATCTGCATAACTATAGGTGAACCAACCGAATCCTTGAAGGTACTCTTAACCTGATCGAGTGACTGCTGAATCTCGATAAGAACAGAGTCCATATTTGCGCTCTGTTCATATTCCAGGATAACCATGGAATAGCTGAAATACGACCTTGACTGGATCTGTTTCAGATTAGAGGTCGTTGCAAGCGCCGCTTCTATAGGAGCGGTTACTTCCGACTCCACAGCTTCCGGGCTTGCTCCCATATCTGTTGTAATGACTACCGCATAAGGGAAGGTCATATTGGGAAGAAGGTCGGCCGTCATACTTCTGAGTGCTACTACGCCGAGTACTATGACCAGCACTACTCCGACCAGTACCGTGTACGGTCTTTTGACACTGAATTTCGATAACATTTTTTAAACCCTTTCATCCTAAAATCTTGCCGATATGTCACCTTCATGAGCAGTGTCCAATACGGCAGAATATATTGTATAACATAACTTTTTAATAAACCATAGCGCTTTTGTGATATTTCTGTGAATTTTGCATCACGCTCATACACATCAAAAGCCGCTTGATTTTTTATGTCAAAAACATTAACATTATATCGACACCGTGTTGAATTAACAATACGCAGTTTATTTTTTTATGTTGTATAATCAACATTTTTTTTAAATGTGTCTAAATTTGTACAAAAATAATTAATCTGTATTTTAAAAATATAATCAGTTATTCAGCCTGATCAAAAAAACTGCTTTGATCGGGTTATCATTCCGGAGGTTCGATCATGTCAGATTCAAGAAGAAAACAAATGACAAGGCTGCTGTTCAAAACCGCACTGATAGAGCTTATGCAGTTAAAGCCCTTCCATAAGATAACCATAAAGGAAATATGCGAACAGGCTGATCTGAACAGAACAACCTTTTATCTTCATTACAACGATCAGCAGCAGCTGCTGGATGATATAATCGATGAACTAAAAGAAAAGACAGCAGAATTCATTTCGACCTGTGCTTATAAGGGTCTTGAAAGTAAGCTGCTGTCAGAATTTCTTGATTTTATTAAAGAGAACGGAGTTCAGTTTCGTACGATCATTTTTAATGACACCAACGGCGATGTCGGAGCGATGATTCTCACGGATACCCTGAACGATGTGTATGATAAATGGCCTGTTTTCGGAGACAGCCAGAAAAACGAATACGTCTATACTTATATGATAGATGGAGTCAAAAGCATCCTCTGTAAATGGATAGAACACGATTTCAATATGCCAAGTCATGATCTCGCTGAGCTTATCTACAACCTCTGTTTCCATACAGCACAGGCTTATCCTCAATGTCAATCAGACGTCAGTCAGTAATTGCCTTACCATCACGATACGGTCTCCGATTTAATCATGCACTTCATGTGCCGTTTTATCTGCCCGAGGTTTTCCCCTCTGCCATTTTCGCGTATGCAAAACCGAAGAAGGCACCGCAGAGTCCACCGACGATATGCGTCAGATGTGATATATTGTCATGCGTTGTGAACTGCGCCCAGAATTCCTTGCCCAGATATATCAGTATAACAAGAATCATCGTGAGCGGAATCCCGCCATCCTTCAGATTCACCGCAGAGGCAAGTATTATCATCATAAATACGATTCCACTGGCTCCGAGAAGCGCCGTGTGAGGCATAAAAATCATCTGGACCACACTCTCTACGACTGAGCAGATGACTATCATCTCGATCAGATTCTTTGAACCATATTTTTCTTCAAGGATAGGTCCGAGAAGAAGGAACAGCGTCATATTTCCGAAGAAATGATCAAAATCGATATGTCCCAGCGAATGTCCGACCAGTCTCACAAACCATGCAAGACTGACCTTTGATCTGTAAACCGCAAAGAACTCTCTTGTCACGCTCTTCTTAGTAGCATAGCCCAGGATCAGCGCCGCAAGGCATATAAGCGCGAAGGTCAGCGTTACGGGTGCGTTGTATTTTATTCCGAATTTCGCCGGTGACTTCCCTTTATTCTCCATCTTACATCCCCCATTTTTTATTACTCACAATATGTCAGCAAATGTTTTAGAATACATATTCCTTCAGTTCACAGTTACGGATTCCGTAATCTCCGTATTCCTCGTTGGTCATATCGTAGAAATACGAATTAACGCATCTCACGATACCGTTATGAGCGACAAGAAGGTATATCTTGTCATCCTGTGACAGCTCATCGAGCAGATTATATATACGCTGTGCCAGATGAAGCATCGACTCTCCGCCCTCGTAGGAGTTCACGAAGTTGCGCTTCTCCATTCTGAACACCTCTCCGTTTCTTGGTGTGCCCTCATATTTTCCGAAGTTCTGCTCGCGGAGCCTCTCGTCAGCCCTGAGCGGCAGTCCTGTAAGATCAGCCACGTGCTTCGCAGTATCATATGCTCTCGAAAGTGGTGATGAAACTATCTCATCTATCACCAGTTCTCCGGACTCGAGCTTCTCCTTTATCATATGAGCCAGCTCTTCAGCCTGCTCATTTCCTCTTTCCGTGAGCCCGATATCCGTCGCTCCGCAGATCTTGTTTTCGACATTCCAGAAGGTCTGTCCATGTCTTGTAAAATATATCTTCTTACTCATTTTTCCTCTCATTCTGTATCAGTCAATTCACGCAACATTTATAATCTATAAAGCATTCTCACGATAACCGCAATATGCCGTTTTGATTCAGTGAACCGCGATGTATCCCTAGTATATCAGTCTATAAAACCACGATATTCTTTTCATACATTACAGGTGGAAGAAGCATTTTATAATGCATCCTGTAGAGTTCCCTGATATACTCTTCCGAATGCTTCACACCCGTATTCATCTCAAGTATCTTAAAATGCACTCCAAAGCATACAGCCTTGACTCCTGTATCTATAATGCCGTTTCTCAGATAAAATCCAAGCCTTCTGGCCTGAAGGTTCTTCATATCAGCATCCTTAGTATAATCCGGATCTTCAACCTCTCCGATGATTGTATCTGCCTCCGGCAAATACTCAGCCATCAGTCCGAGCAGTTTTGCGCCCAACCCTTTATTTCTGAGCTCCGGCAGAGTCGCGATATAATCCACCAGATAATCCTTCTCATGCTTAACCATGAAATCGTAGCCTATTAGTCTGCCCTCTTTATAGAGTCCCAGGCATTCGTAATAATCATTGTCCATGCCCTTGTAGATCATCTCAAGCGGTTTCAGCTCACTCGGTGGAAAATCCATCTTCATTCTTTCGTTATAAACTTCTTTAACCTGTTCTTTTGTCAGTTTTCTCAGTTCCATATGACCGTTCCTCTTCATTAAATCCATAGTGATCAACCGGACAATCGAACGGACAAAAATCAATCCGCCTGTGTCAATCCTCCTGCTTATTTTTCTCCCTGCGGAGCTTCTTCATATGCTCCCTTGCCTTATCGTAGATATTATACGGTTCTGAAAATTTAGGGCTGTAATCATTATTATACAGCCCCTTCTTGATTTCGTTATCTTCTGTTCTTTTTTCTTCGCCGGTGACATTTTCACGGCTTTCGTTTTTTTTATTTCTCATATTTTAAAACGTAATCTCTATATCGTCATCATCATTCATAGAGTCTGAATCACCATTCTCTTCTGCCTCTTCATCAGCATCAAAATCCATATCTTCGTCAGCATCATCATCTTCGCTGCCGTTCTCTCGAATATTCAGGATATTTTTGATTCTTTCGGCAACTGTAGAAGACCTGTCTTCAGCCTCGTCAATCTCAGCCGGAATTTCTTCTGTCTGTCCAATCTCATCGATTTCGCTGACCGCCTCAAAAGACACCTCTATCTCTTCATCAACATAGACATTTTCTTCCTGAGTATCATCAGCTCTGCCAGACTCTTCTTCACTGCCGGTCTCGTTCTCACTGCCGCTCTCATATGTATCTTCGTCCAGTTCATCATCATATTCAAAGAAGGATCCGTAATAAATCCTTGCATTGATTCCCATGATCATTCTGAAACCGATGATAACAAATCCCGCAATAAGAAGAACTGTATCCTCATAGAAGATATAAACGATCAGTCCCGGAAGCAGGTAAAGGATGAGTGTAAACATCAGCCCAACGAAATGCTTTGCAGCAAAATATATCGAATCGAGCAGCACATTTCCGAGACTGTTTCTATCCTCCGGAATCGGTGTAGTACTGTATGTATAGATTGGTTCCGTAACAGCAACAGCCCTGGTTTCCGAGTTTTTTTTCAGACCATCAGACAGACTTTTTTCTTCTGATCCCTTAGTGATAATCTCTTCTGCTATATTGTCAGAAGATTTGCTTTCATCCGGTGAATCCTTAGATGAATCACTGCTATCCACCGCACTGTTACTAACATTATACGAGCCCTTCTTCATTATCTCGCGCGATTCGATCGGCGCACGGGAAACTTTTGAGAAACGCTTCATATATGCTGTCAGAACCTCTGTTTCATGTGTATGACTGTCATTTACAGAGTTATCCGATGCTTCAGACAGTGTTTCTTTTTCCGAGTCTTCCGCTCCGACAACACCTTTTTCTGCCGTTTCTTCTTCAGCTCTTGCAGCAGCTTTTTCAGCAGCCCTCTTCTCGGCTCTGTCCCTGTCCTGAATTGCATAAACCGTCGCTCTGTAATCAGAGGTTACTGCATTTATGGCAAGCACCGGGAAGGTGTAGATCAGTATTGCAAAGAGTATTCCCGCAAATATGATGAAGAGCACGCTGAGCAGATTGTTCGGTATTGGTCCTATCGGGCTGAACAAAAGTGCTATAGCCACAAAGAATCCCATGACCAGCAGATACCCGACAAAATATGACATCGTCAGCTTTAGATGCTCTCTGAATCTCTGCAGAAGCATCTTTACCGAATAGTCTCGGTGCTTCTTATCATATTTTGCAGTAAATACTATATCAAAATATGCCGTCAGCGCCGTTCCGATCGTAAAAACCGGAAGCATAAGAAGTATAAAAACTATATTAAACAGGAAGAAATTTCCGATCAGATAGAGTATTGCAAGGAACACTCCGCCGGATTCCTTCTTCGCAGGCTTCTTATCAGTAGCCGAAATGGCCGTGGCCGAAGTGTCTACAGCTGTTTCCGTGCCGCCATTCTCACTGACCATTTTCTCTGCATCGTTGTTCGCAGCATTGGTGTTCTCATTATTTGTAATTACAGAATTGATATTCTCGTCCATTATTATATCTCCGTAAAATAAATCCACCCTTTAATCTATCATAATTTTAAAATAAAAACAATCGGCGGATTATTACGGTTTTCTTATTTCTTTATAATGTTAAAGACGCCTGCATAATCGCAAGCGTCTTTTTTCTAATTTCCTGAATCCAGCAATTCATAAACTGCTCTGCAGAATTCCCTGAAATGCTTTGGGAAATTTGCCGAACCGCCGGCCCGTATATTTACACCATCATTAATGATTGCCTCAAACGAAAACGTCTCCCCATCCAATACGCCCCGCGGATGCCTGCCATGAAAGCCATCCCATTTGATCACTTCATAAGTGTTAAGCAGCTCAATCATCTGATCACTCGAGATAATAGCACTTCTTTCAGGACAGCGTTCCATACCGCCTCCGGTTATGCATCTCATCTCGTACTCATATATTTCCGCCTTATCATCTCTTCTTACAATCTCATATTCACATGTAACCCGCATGCCGCTGATCCGCCAGAAGACACGTTCAAACGATACTATCTTTTTCTTCTCAAATATTGACATAACTGGTCTCCTTATATTATTTGTCTCTACTTGAGTCTCTCATTTTAATCAGTCTCTCATACTCGTCTATATGATTATTTATTTCGGTCGCAATTGAAGAGAGAAGCATTTCGAGATACTTATCCGGTTCAGCAAAAGTATTTCTTTTCTGTGAAAACTCATTAAGCGAAATAATGAGTCTTTTTATCTGTTCTCCATATTCTTTTAAATAGATATAAATACCAATCGGGTGATCTTCACGTTCTTCTCCATAATCATATCCCGAAAATGGACTCTCATAATAATCTATAAGTCCAAATTTCCATAAAGTATAAAAACAATTAACGATTTTACGTCCCTTGTTTGGAGCAGAATTAATAAAAGCCTCGCTTTCGTCACCATAACACAATCTATCAATAGAAATTCCCAGTTCTCTAGCAATTCTTACTACAGTATTTAATCCGGGAATCTTTTTCCCGTTTTCATATGCACTGATAACTGTATTTGCTATTTGACACCTATTTCCCAATTCTGTTTGAGACCAATTTTTAGCAACTCTCTCTTTACGTATGTTCAAACCTATAACCTGTTCATAGTTTATTTCACCCATATTACACCTCCGCTCTTATATATTTATTATACTCTGTTTAAATATTCAGTCAATGGTTAATCTTTTATTTAATACTTTTCGTTTGTTTTCTCATTCAGTTTAAATATTGTAATAACACTGACAAACTTACAAAAGTGTAACAAACTCAGAAATTCTTAACACCTCTCAAAAATGTTTCAATAAATAAAAAACATGAAAGGACGGTGACTCTTATGAGTAAATCACAAGTTAGCATATTATTCCCCGAAGAACCTCGATCAGGTTGTGTCGACATATGGAACGGATACATTCTAAAGGATGCGATTTATGACAAATGCGATATACCTTTTTGCCCAACTACAGCAACAGAGATTCCAAGCGAAGTAATATCCATTCTTAATGCAAAAGCCATGTACAACCGAGAGATGAAAAATGGCAATACAAATTTCAAATACAATGCCTTTATTCATTTTTATATTGACGATCGTGTGTTTGATGGTCAAAGAGAAAACTTTTGGACAAATCCGAATAGATTAATCGAATTAGCACAACATTTTGCCGGAGTGATAACGATTGATTTTTCTACCAGTTTGGATTTTCCGGATCCAAGTAAACGATGGAACACGTTTAAAATGCGAACTCTTGGAATACACACTGGGAACAACGGGATTCCAACAATTAATAATGTCCGATGGGGCGAAGAGGAAACCTGGGAATACAGTTTTTCTGGTCTCCCCAAACATAGCATCTATGCCATTGGAACAGTTGCCAGTGGAATACATCAACACGGCTATAAAGAAATATTTACTGCCGGATTGAACTATTTTGTAAAGAACTTTGCCCCTAAAGCCTTAATCGTTGTTGGAAGCGACAAACTCCCAATCTTTAATGAGTTACGAAAACGAGGAATTGAAATAGTTACCTTTAAAAGTGAAACAGCAAAATACTATGAAGGGAGGAAAAATGATGAGTAAAAAGGCTAGTGGCATCTTCTGGGGAACTATGGGTACACGTCATTTTCGTTTGATCCCTGGTACTCCAGGAATTGTTACCGGCGGAAGTTCTCAAAAACTTGGAAAAAACATGATGCAAGCTATGGGGCTTAGTCGCCGGACAAAATGGACCGGATATCAGGCGCAGCATATCATTCCTGTAGAACTACGTGATCATCCAGTATTAAAGAAAATAGGATTTGATTTAGATCATTCATCCAACGGTATATTTCTTCGAAACCCCGGTAATGATGTTAGTGCGTCATCTCGTCACAAAGGATATCATGCACCTTATAATAGATTTGTAGAGAAAATGCTTGATCACATTGATTTAAATTCAAGTATCAATTTAATACAAAAAGAGGTAAAATCGTTACAGAACAATTTACGTAAAATGCAGCAAAGTGGCATAGTACTATATCCAAAATATGGCGCTACTATTGACCTATATAATAGAACTTACAAGCGATTAATTTCGCAGAAAGGATAATCATATGGATAAAAACAGCATTTCAAATCATTTATATAACGATTCAATTTCGCAAGCCATTAACTATGTAACCAGAATTAACGATGAAGAAGAGCTCTTCATATATGCATATAATTATAACTGGGACAACGGATTTGAAATTCCAAACGCAATCATTAAAAATAAACACTGTACAAAAAACATTGCCCTGTTGCTTTTTGCTTCCTCTGATGGTTTTACCTACCTTCAGGATAAGAATTCTGAAGAAGGAACAAATACATGGCTATCATTTATCAGTAATCTATATCAAAAGATATTGACTGATAGTTTTATTCTAGGCTCAGTATCGTATCATCCCGGATTATCCAAAGTCCAGGAATTCAAGTTAAAAAAGATTTTATCCGATCAAGAATTAGTATTTATTACACCAATCGAAGGGAACGATTGTTATATAAATCTCTAATAGTTATAATTCTTTAAAAAAGTCGAAAGATCATACCCGTTAATACAGTCCAAAACAAAACACGAGTCGGTCGTGAAACACTTTTCACAACCGACTCGTTCTATCTCTGTCGAATCCAGTATCCGTTTTTCTTGTATGCATCGTTTATTCATCAATTAGTACAACCGCGACATCATTCACATTTGTTCCTGTCGGACCGGTTATGATCAGGCCACCGACAGCCTTCAAGGCATTATACGAATCATTATTCGCCAGCGCATCATGAATATCAACGCCCTTTTCTTCAAGTTCAGCAAGAGTATCTGTATCAACATATCCTCCCGCAGCATCGGTAGGCCCATCCGTACCATTTAGTCATTTTCCGCATTCTTTTCCCGTTCTTCACGATATTTACGTCGCTGCTCGCGGTTATTTTTTTGTGATTCAAAGATTTCGACCGCTGCATCCGTCAGTTCATCCGACCAGACATGACCACTCGAAGCAACCTTTGCCCAAGGACAAAGCTTTTCATAATCATGATCAAATACCACGGTATATGGAGGACCGCATCGGTCATCAATATCCATATATAACTGTCGTCCTTTATCCAGCAGGTGAAATGAGTCTATATCACTCATATCTTCACGCAGTGCATTATATATTTCTTCCGTAATCTCATACAGATAATAGTATCCACACCCGCCACGCTCAGCTGTATAGAGCTTTCTTTCCTCATCATAACAGGCTTTCCAGTCACATCCCTTTTTAAATTCCATATTCATCCCCTCTCAAATTCTGAAATATCATCCTATCCTATAAGCTGCATTACCCCGGACATTATTGCTGCCAGAGAGTTTCTTTTGATCTTTTCGACCGTCGTAAGCCCCATTTCAACTACTCTGTCCTTAACATCCTGCTCATAATATACTACCAGTCCTACGGGTCCGTTTGCAATCCCGACTACACATATAAGCAGCATCCAGAAACATAGTATCAATCCTTCAAACATCACTAACATATTTATTCCTCCCTCATATATCGATAGATAGTGTCAAATATAAGGTCGACATTTCCCTGAATAGATTCTTCAAAGAACGTCTCTCTGTTCTGATATATGGCATAGATTGATTTGATAAAGTTTATTACTATTCCCGGATCTATATCCTTCCTTATGCCGCTGATATATGGCAGAACCCTTTCAAAACGTTCCGTATTACCGACTCTTTCAAAATATGTTTCGTCGGCAATATGCGTCTTCAGCCATACCCAGTCTTCAAGCCTGATCCTCAGAAGAAAATTATTTTCCGGTCTGAAACCGTCCCTGAACTTATCCAGAAAATCCTTGAGTGTGATCGTCCCGCTTTTTTCCAGCTGTGTCAGCAGCCCACTCATCAGTCTCACTTCGGTTTCAGTTATCAGGGCTTTTGCGAAACTCTCTTTTGAATCATAAAAGAGGTAAAAGGATCCGACCGCGACTCCTGCCGCCCCTGTAATCCTCGCGATCGACATCTTCTTAAATCCGATTGAAGTACTGAGTTCAAATCCGGCTTCGATCAGTTTCTCCTGTATCTCGTCTCTCTGCTCCTTTGTAAAAGCTACTGCCATAACAAATCCTTTCTATGAATATTTATCATTCATCATTCATATGAATATTATCATGTTATTATTCACATGTCAATATAACATCCTGAAAAAAGTTTTATAATCCCCTTACCAATCAGCATTATATATGATACAGTTGCTGTGTAATAATAGTCTGATCTGTATCAGCTTTACACAGGCAGCACAGTAACACATATTTAATAGGGGTTCAGGTTTTATGAGTTTTAAATTTGACAAGAAAAAGATAATCATCTGCTTTATCGCAGTTTTCGGGATGGGCTTCTTCCTCTCGATCCTCCTTATGTGCAAGCTCGGAAATGATCCGTGCACTTTCATGAATAAATCCGTTTCGGAAAAGATCGGAATGAGCTTCGGCAACTATCAGCTGATAGTAAATATAGTTATGCTCTGCATTGTTCTGATATTTAACCGGAAGCTTATAGGCTTCGGGACTCTGTTCAATATGATCCTGATCGGCTACTACGCCGACTTTTTCTGTTGGGTATGGAAGAAGATAATCCCTGCATCTGTTTTCACGACACCGGTGAGCAGATGGATAATATTTATCATATCGCTCATCTGCTTTATCATAAGTGTTGCAGTTTATATAAATGTCGAAATGGGTGTTTCACCTTATGATGCCCTGCCGCTCATTATCACAGAGAAGGTAAAGGCAGATAGATCTCCTGTAAGTAAAGCTGTCCTGCGTATCCTGTGGGATGGTTCAGCACTCGCTGTCGGCGTGATTGCAGGCAAGACACCCATTATCGGAGTTATACTTATGACTCTTTTCCTCGGTCCGGTAATATCACTGGTCGGAAAGCTGCTGAAGAAGAAAGGGAGTGCCAGCTTATGAGAGAAATAACACTTGGTAAAACCGGGATCAGGGTTCCGCAAAACGCCTTTGGCGCGCTCCCGATCCAGAGAGTTGATATGAATACGGCCGTCAGGCTTCTGCGGGGAGCGTACGACGGCGGAATGAGGTTCTTCGATACTGCCAGAGCTTATTCCGACAGTGAGGAGAAAATAGGTGAAGCCTTTATGGGCATGAGGGATAAAATATATATTTCCTCCAAAACGATGGCTAAGACTCCGGAAAAATTCCGCGAGGATCTGGAAACCACCCTCAGAAATCTTCGAACCGATTATCTGGACATCTATCAGTTCCACTGTGTGTCACAGTGCTATAGACCGGGTGATGGCACGGGAATGTACGAAGCCATGGTTGAGGCGAAGGAGCAGGGCAAGGTCAGACACATCGGAATAACCACTCACCTTATTGGTGTTGCCGAAGAGATTGTGGAAAGCGGTCTCTATGAAACCCTGCAGTTTCCATTCTGCTATCTTGCTACCGACAGAGATATAAAGCTCGTTCAGGCTGCCGAAAAAGCAGATATCGGTTTCATTGCAATGAAAGGATTATCAGGAGGCCTTCTCACTGACAGCACGGCCTGCATGGCCTTTATGAGCGATTATAATGTACTCCCTATCTGGGGAATCCAGCGAGATGAAGAACTTGCAGAGTGGCTCAGCTTCTTTGATAAAAATGTAAAAATGACAGATGAAATTGCCACCTTCATCGAGGAGGATAGAAAGAGTCTTATGGGAGAATTCTGCCGTGGCTGCGGTTACTGCGCTCCATGTACCGTAGGAATACAGATCAACAACTGCGCAAGAATGTCTCAGCTGATAAGGCGTGCTCCATCCGCCAACTTCCTTTCCGAGGAGTGGCAGGGACTTATGATGAAGATTGAAGAATGCGTCGACTGCGGTGTCTGCAAAACCAGATGTCCGTATGGCCTCGACATACCGACTCTTCTCAGAAAAAATCTGGCTGATTATAAGGATATTTTAGCGGGCAGAGTTACAATTTAAACAGTGGTTTTGTATAACCTGAAAACAATTTCTATAATAAAAAAACGTATGCGGATATCTCTGATGATCGTATTTCTTACGACTACAGATATATCCGCATACTTGTTTTTTATTCAATTGTTACACTGTCTGCAGTTTATCTTCTACTTCTGTCCTTTGTACTCCTTAACATCCGTCTCAAGAACGATCTTCCTTATAGGAAGTACCCTGCCCGGTGAAACCGACAGTTCATCAAAGCCCATCGCAAGGAACTCCTTGGTGAGAGTCAGATCCGCTCCAAGCTCGCCGCAGATGCCTGCCCATTTTCCGTATTTATGAGCTGCATCAACAACCATCTTAAGCATCTTAAGGATTGCAGGATGATGAGGATCATAGAATCTGTCGAGTGACTGATTCTGACGATCGATAGCCAGAGTATACTGAGTCAGATCATTTGTTCCGATACTGAAGAAGTCAACCTCCTTCGCAAGATCTTCCGCAATGATAACGGAAGCCGGAGTCTCGATCATGATACCAAGCTCAATATTTTTATCATATGCAAAGCCTTCTCCGTCAAGTTCAGCCTTGATGCCCTCAACTATCTTCTTGATCTCAATTACCTCGTCCACCGATATGATCATCGGGAACATTATAGAAATCTTACCATATGCAGAAGCGCGAAGTATTGCTCTAAGCTGCGCCCTGAAAACCTCAGGTCTTGTCAGACAGATTCTGATCGCACGAAGTCCGAGTGCAGGATTCTCCTCAGCCGGAAGCTTGAAGTAATCAGCCTGCTTATCAGCTCCTATATCAAGGGTTCTGATAATAACTTTCTTGCCTGCCATAGTCTCGGCAACTGTCTTATAAATAGAGAACTGCTCTTCTTCTGTCGGATAATCCTCAGAACCGAGGTAAATAAACTCCGATCTGAAAAGTCCGATTCCGCCGGCATCATTCTTAAGCACAAGCGCAAGGTCCTTCGTGTTGCCGATATTTGCGTAGATATTGATCTTCTGTCCGTCCAGAGTAATATTTTCCTTACCCTTAAGCTGCTCAAGGAGAGCTTTCTTCTCATTCTCTTCGTTCAGAAGCTTAGTCTTGTCTTCCAGAACATCCTCGTCCGGATCAACGTAAACCTTACCCTCAAAGCCATCAACGATAGCAAGCTTACCATCGATCTCATCGTCAAGCGGTATGTCTGTTCCTATCATCGCAGGAATACTCATCGTCTTGGCAAGAATAGCTGTATGGCTGTTAGCCGATCCATGAACGGTTACAAAGGATAGTATCTTGTCCTTGTCGAGCTGAACCGTCTCAGATGGCGCCAGATCATCAGCAACGATTATTACCGCTTCATCCGAAGCTATCTCTGCTGCTCCGCCACCGGAAAGAACAGTGATCAGTCTCTCGGAAACATCCTTGATGTCTGCTGCTCTTCCTCGGAAATATTCGTCATCCATATTTGCGAACATCTCGGCAAAATTATCGCCGGTCTGAGCAACCGCAAATTCAGCATTAACCATCTGCGTATTGATAATATTTTCAACAGAATCTATATAGTCTTCATCATCAAGCATCATCTGGTGAGCTTCAAAGATTTCGGCGCTGGCCTCACCAACCTCCTTCACAGCCTTCTCATAGAGCGCCTGAAGCTGGCTGATTGCTTCTTCCTTAGCCGCATGATATCTTGCAATCTCGGCCTCGGCATCCTCGATCTTGTTTCTCTTAACCTGCTGCTGATCCTTTTTATATAAGCTTATATGTCCTATGGCTATACCACCGAACACTGATTTTCCTGAGTAAACAACCATTCCTTGTCCTCCTTCTCCTGTACTTTCGGAACATTAAACCAAAAACTGTTCCCTGACCGCCCTCTTCATAGTCCACATCTTAACAAACGAATCACCCTGTATATTGCAGTAGAGCTCTCCCTCATCCGGGAAGACCCTGCTTGTAAATACAGCATCGCCATCATTTACAAACACCTCAACAGAGCTGCTGTCAATAAATATACGCAGGTGTGTGAGACCATGCTCAAGAGGTCTGGTCCTGACCTCCCCATCTTCCGTATTGAACCTTTTTCTTAATCCACTTCTGTCAATACTTATCTCGGTCTGAGCCGCATCACAGCTTATTCTCAGTCCGCCTTCGCC
>OCTW011476906.1_pt1 | contig 25542 bp, 28 predicted proteins | sample 1539671 | NCBI WGS metagenome assembly OCTW01 (sample SAMN02144230, study PRJEB22623) | gut metagenome | biome: sheep rumen | host: Ovis aries | place: New Zealand | reverse complement strand
TGTTCGTTTTTCTTTTTCATAGTATTTGAGACTCCTTCGGATAGTAGTTGGGTGGTGTGCATGGCTGCTTAGTGTTCAAAGGCGTGTCCGTCAATTGCGGCAGCCGTCTGGCGGTCAGAAGAATAGAACCATTTTTCCGCAGCCGGACCGACCAGCTTACAGAAAAGCCGGGCGATGAAGCCGACGATTAAGGCAGAGATCACCGTGCCTTCCCGCACGCCGTTGACCTGATGGAACAGTGCCAGTGATAAAAGAAGCGCGCCCGCCATCATACTCACGTCCACAATGATTTTTACGCTGCCGGACTCTTTTCCGGTAATCAGATGCAGTGCAGTGGCAGTGCCTTCACCGGGCAGCATGATGACATTGGCGGTAAATTCCATGGATACTCCAAAGGCCAGAATGATACAGCCGATCAGAAGGCTGATGATTTTTACCGGATATGCCTGGGGATTCAGCCAGAAAAGCAGATATTTCATGGAAAAATCAATGAAATAGCCAAACAGGATGGACACTGGAATCTGGAGCAGCTGGATCAGCTGAAAATTTTTCCTGAGCAGCACGATCTGCAGGGCAACCAGAAACAGACTGAAAATGATGGTAAATTGTCCAAGGGTCAGCGAAAACTTTAGGCTGAGTACATAAGGGATACTTGAGATCGGAGATGTGCCCAGACTTGCATCGGTAATAAACGCAACACCGAGAGAATTCACAAAAAGCCCGATGATAAAATAAATATATTTTTTTATGATGGGTAAATGCGTCATAAAAATGAAATCCTCCTTTAAAATGAATCTGTGATGATTTGGTACCGCTATCAACAGATAAACTTATTATAGTATGGAAAAGTTGCGAGTTCAAACAGGGATTTTTTGGCGTTCAATAAGAAAAAATTATGAAAAAATAACGATGCGTGTGTTATAATAAATCCGGCCATTTGGAGCAGCCGCCAGGCACAGGCCGTCGGGAGCGGTCATCAGGAGCGGCCATCAGGAACAGACAGTGGGAGAACATACCATGACAATACGACAGCTGGAATATTTCCTTACAGCGGCACATACCTTAAGCTTTACAAAAACTGCCCGTCAGTTCTTTATTTCACAGTCGGCAGTGACGCAGCAGATCCGTGCACTGGAAAATGAATTTGACGCAGATCTATTTCTGCGCAGCAACAACCGGATCCGCCTGACGCCGGCAGGTGAGACGCTGGTTCCGGAAGCAAAAATGATTGTAGCGAAAAGCAGGGAGGCAGTCAGTAAAGTGCACGCAGCGCGGGATGGGATGAATGGAAAGCTGCGGATCGGATATCTGCAGAGCATGGAGTTGTCGCATTTTCCGAGGACTGTCCAGGAATTCCGGGAGGATTATCCGGGAATCCGTATGGAACTGAACCGGGACAATGCCATCCAGCTGCATGATGACTATCTGAACGGCCGGTATGATATGATTTTTAATGTGAAAAACCGGCTGCTGCGTTACCCCGGAAGCAGGCAGGAGACGATTGGAGAATATCCGTTTTTTGTGGCTGTTCCGCAGGGACATTACTTTGCGCGGCTGCGCCGTGTGACCCAACAGGATCTGCAGGATGAGAAGCTGATTCTTCATGATTTTCATCTGACGGTACCGGAGAGTATGGAAGTGACGCCCCGTCCGTATCTGAGTGAAGAGAATCTGAAGCGTGTGGTTGCCACGCTGGATGACATTGAGACAATATTGATATTTGTTGCGGCTGGAGTCGGCATTGCAGTCGTTCCGGAATTTGATATCTATAAACCGCAGATCAATATCAGCCTCTCCTATGTGCCTTTTGATACAGGGGCATACAGAGAAAAACTGGAGATTGTTTACCCGGAACGGGATGCAAATCCCCTTCTGAAGTTCTTCCTGGAAAAAATATAGAAGAAGTGCATCATGCTTGGAAAGGAAAACAGATGATAGAAATCAACAATGAGAAATGTATTGGCTGCGGCCAGTGTGTCAGAGACTGCTTCCCGGTGGATATTGATCTGATTGATGGAAAGGCAGTCCCGAGGAATGAGAAGTGTTTTGACTGCGGGCACTGTGTGGCGGTCTGTCCGACGGATGCCGTGACGCTGCTGAATTATGATTCGGCGGAAGTACTGGATCTTAAGCAGATTCATACGGCGATTGATCCGGAGACGTATCTGAATCATCTGAAGGCGCGGCGCAGCATCCGCCGTTTTACCGATCAGCCGGTAACGAAGGAACAGGTGGAACAGATTCTGGAAGCCGGACGGTTTTCTCCTACCGGCGGAAACCGCCAGCGTATGGCCTATACCGTTATTCAGGACAGCATACCGGAGATGCGCGGACTGCTGATTGATCAGCTGGGACGGAAAGGCGAGGAAATGCTGGCAGCAGGACACCGGGCTTCTTTCTATACGGATCTGTGGCTGGATATGCATAAGGATTATCACAGCAGCGGAAAGGATCGTATCTTTTTCGGAGCCGGTACCGTGATTGTAATCTCATCGGACGATACGCTGGATGCAGGGATTGCCGCGGCACATATGGAAACCATGATCTACTCCATGGGGCTGGGCATGCTGTACAGCGGATTTTCCAGATTTGCCATTGAAAGCTCGGAAGAACTGCGAGCCAGACTGAAGATCCGCGAGAAGTACCATGTGGAAGCGGTGCTGGTTATCGGGTATCCGGCAGTGCATTACCAGCGGACGGTGCCGCGCAAGCCGGCAGATGTAGTTTGGGAATAGCAGCGGCAGAGAAAACAGGGGAATTCCGTACATGTGGGAATCCCCTGTTTTTTACCGGTGCAGCCTGTCTTGCAATTTACCGAAACTGGGGGTATAATTGTTAAATGTAAAGTAAATATTGACAACAAAAAAGGAGATATGCCATATATGCAGGTTTCAACAAAATTCACCATTGCGATCCATATCCTGGCCGCGGCGGAATACTTCGGAAAAGACCACAAAGTCACCAGTGATCTTCTCGCTTCCAGTATCGGCAGCAATCCGGTGATTATCCGGAATATTATGGGATCGCTGCGTGACGCGGGACTCATTGAGGTCAAGCGGGGGCCGGGCGGCATTACCATTGCGCGGCCGCTGGATGAAATGACATTTTATGATGTGTATGAAGCCGTAGAGACCAATAAGGAAGAACTGTTTAATTTTCATGACGGCATCAATATTAACTGCCCGGTGGGAAGAAACATTCATGCTGCTTTGGACAGCAAGCTTGCGGAAGCACAGAAAAAGTTCGAAGAAGATCTGAAACAGTTCTATGTGGGCGATGTAGTGCGGGATCTTCATCAAGCGATCGAAAAAGAAACGGCCTGATGCGGAGAAAACCGGACGGCTGACAGAAAGAAGGCAATCGCATGAAACAGAACAAGGAAGATATGGAAAGCGTCCGTGCGCAGCAGTGGAACCGGGCACGGGACTATCTGCGAAAATTCGGGGAGAATTCGCTGGCCTACCTTTCTCTGGAACCGGACAAACAGTGGTTTTTCCCGGAAGGATTTGAAGGAGTGGCCAGTTACGCGGTTTCCGGTCATACCATGGTAATCTGCGGCGACCCGGTCTGCGCGGATGAGCATTTTGGAGCGTTTCTGGCGCAGCTTCGGCAGTTTGCGGCAAAGCGCCGATACCGGATCGTGTTTCTCATGACCATGGAAAAACACCTGGAAGAATACCGGGATGCCGGATTCGGCTGCCACAAGAGCGGGGAGGAAGCCGTATTTGATGTGCAGACCTGGTCCATGGCCGGCGGCAAATGCGCAAAAGTGCGTTCTTCCTGGCATACGGCAGTGCACAAAGGCCTGACAGTCAGAGAATACCGGCCCTGGGAGGAACGAAATCCGGAGATCGAGAAACAGTTTTTCGAGATTACGGATCAGTGGCTGAAAGAGAAGCATACTGCCCGTCTTCAGTTTGCCGTAGGCAGCCTGATGCTGGACCGGCAGTGTGACAAACGCTATTTTTATGCGGTGGACAGCGCAGGCGTCATTCAGGGAATCAATGTGCTCAATCCATACCGTTCCGGAAAAGCATGGATCATTGACATTATGCGGCGCAGAGAAGGCTGTCCCCACGGTGTGATGGAGCTTCTGTTCCATGACATCATGGAGCAGCTGAAACAGGAGGGCGCGGAACAGGCAAGCCTCGGCGCGGCTCCGTTTTACCATACGACGGATCATCCCCGCGCGGACTTTTCCGAACGGGCGGAACAGTATGTCTATACCCATATGAACTACATGTACGGATTTGAGTCCCTGCAGCAGGCGAAGGACAAATACAATCCGGAGTGGAAGAGCATCTACATTGTCTGCCGGCCGAAACACCTGTCCCTGTGGATGGATGAGGCGGCATTTGCCGTACTGGATTCTCATGGGTTCCGGGACTACGTGCAGGCTTTTCTGGAAATGCGGCGTGCAGAGAAAGTTGAGAAAGCAGAAAAACGCAAAGAAAAACAAAGGGAACACAGAACAGAGAAAGGATGAGCCGTTTGAAACAGATCCGTCTCAATGGACTGACATTTTTCTATCGGGTAATCGGACAGGGCAGACCCATGCTTCTGGTGCATGGCAATGGAGAGGATCACCGGATATTTGACCGAACGGTACATCTGCTGAAGGAACATTTTACCTGCTATCTGATTGATTCCCGGGGACATGGCAGGAGCAGCAGCGTAGAGGAGTACCATTATCGGGAAATGGCGGAAGATATGGTGCTGTTTCTGCAGGAAAAGGGTCTGGAAGATGTGACCTATGTGGGATTCTCTGACGGAGGGATTATCGGACTCCTTGCAGCTGCGATGACAAAGCGGATCACCACATTGATTGCCTGCGGCGCGAACCGCCGGCCGGAGGGACTCAGGCAGTTTTTTCATTTGCCGCTGCGTGTTTACAATTTCTTCCGGCGGGATCCGCTGCGGCAGATGCTGCTGCGGGAACCGGACATTACAGATCAGGAACTGCGGAGTATCCAGGCAGATACACTGATTATCGCGGGAAGGCATGACCTGATCAAACAGGAAGAAACCGATGAAATAGCGGCAATGATTCCCCATGCCGAGAAAATGATTCTTCCCGGAGAATCCCACAGAAGCTATGTGGTACACAGTGAGAAACTGGGAAAAATCATTTTAAAATACATGAAGCGTAAGAAAAATCATAGGGAATCCAAGGACTGAAACAGAAGATGGAAACTCTTGACTTCTTCGTACGGCTAAGATACGATGGAATCAGACGAAACTTAGCCGTACGGCTAAAAACGGATGGCAAACAGCAGATATGAGCCGTACGGCTAAAAAACAGCAGAGGTCAACCAAAATGAGCCGTACGGCTAAAAAACAACAGAATCTAACTAAAATAAGCCGCACGGCTAAGTGTGCACGGGGGTGTCGATGAAAATCACTGATGCAAAAACATTTGGCGAAGCAATCCGCACGCGTCGAAAACAGCTTGGATACACCCAGGCATATATTTCAGAGTTTACAGGGCTGAGCGTCAGCTTTCTTTCGGATCTGGAAAATGGGAAGAAGACAATTGAACTGGAAAAAGCAATTATGGTAACCATGCTTTTGGGGATGGACCTTCGGATGGAAGTAAGAGGGGAAGCGGAGTAGATGCGGCTAAAGGTGTATGTGGAAATTAACGGCAGGCAGCAGCTCGCTGGCGCCATCACCGGGACATCAAGTGCGGATGCGGTTTTTTGCTATGATTCTGCATATCTGGAAAAGGGCGGTCAGGCAATTTCTCAGAACCTGCGCGTATCATCGAAAAAGGCAGAGCCGTTTAGCGTACAGCAGACAAGGTGTTTTTTTGAGGGGTTGCTGCCGGAAGGATTTTCCAGAAAAAGCGTGGCGGGATGGATGCATGCGGATGAACAGGACTATCTGACGATACTGGCAGGCCTTGGAAAAGAATGCCTGGGGGCGCTTCGAATCGAAGACGAGGATCATGAGAACTCTGAGATTGCCGACAGTTCATATCGAAAACTTTCGATCGATGAAGTGAAAGCACTTGCTGCAGAAGGCGCAACGAAATCAACACAGCTTCTGATTGCGTCTCATCTGTCTCTGACTGGTGCGTCAGGCAAGGCAGGGCTTTATTTGGATGAGAGAAACGGAACCTGGTATCAGCCATATGGAATGGCACCCAGTACGCATATTGTGAAACAGAGTCATATCCGCCTGTCAAACATTGTTGAAAATGAAAGACTTGCGCTTGAGACGGCAGCGCGAATGGGAATACGCACAGCAGATAGCTTTATCGTGAACACCGGCGATTATGGAGAAGCGGATATTCTTCTTGCAACCAAACGCTATGACCGGAAACTGGGGCAGTCAGTGCATAAAATCGGAGATCTGCCGTGTCCGCTGCGTCTTCACCAGGAAGACTTCGCGCAGGCACTCGGAGTCAGTTCGGAAGATAAATATGAAAAAGCCGGAGGAAAATACCTGCAGAAAATGTTTCGCTTAGTGCGAAATGTGTCACCAAATCCGCTGCAGGATCAGCTGACACTGCTTGATGTTTTGATTTTTGATGTACTGATTGGAAATACAGATAATCACGTAAAAAATGTTTCGCTTTTATACAGTCCGGATCTTCGTACAGCGGAACTGGCACCGGCATATGATATATTAAGTACTGTAATATATCCGCAAAGCACGATGGAAATGTCTGTATATATTGCCGGTGAGAAGGATTGGAAGAAGATAGACAGGGAGACATTTGTGCGTGCGGCACATGAAATAGGGATGAGCCCCTCAATCATCAGGCGGGAATATGATCGTCTCCGGGAAACCTTTTTGCAAGCACTGGAATCAGCGGTCCAAACGCTTGAAAAAGAAGGGTTTCAGTCCGTAAAAGACATACAGAAAAAATTACTGAATATTCTTGCGGCATACGGGAAGATCTGAACACTCGGAGAAAGAGGAAAGTATTTCTCGGTTGTCCAGTCATTTTCTGGCGGAGGCTGTTTTTTGCCTCCGCCAGAAGTTTATACTCCTGCTATAATTTCCCGGACCGAAGCTTCCGGCTGATCGACCGGGCTTCTTTTTTGTAATGGGATGTAAAGCAGATCCATAAGACAAAGGATACACCGATTTCCCCGACTACGGTAAGAATTACGGGACCAATGCCTGCAGCTGCGGGAAACCATCCAACGGAAAAACCGGTAATGAGCATGACAGCACAGCCGATTCCCATGTGAAAGATTACCTGAAGGGGGTAAGGGATCCGTTCGTTTTCATAGATGCAGGAAGGCAGCCCGAAACCGGCGCCCACAATCAGCGCGCCGAGAAACATTTTTGTGTACTGGTGGTGAAGCAGAATGTATCCGCCGTAAATCTGATCAAAGACCACACCCACCAGAGAGAAGATCATTAATGCAATCGCAATTCCCATAAAGCAGGATTTCGCTGCTTTTTTCATCATATCTGACACCTCCATTCATTTACAACCCGATACTTTTTTTGAATTCCGGAAGATAATGCCGGGATACATATTCTTTTCCGCCGTCTTTCAGGTGGAGAATCATCATTCCTCCAAAATCAGATTCCATACTTTCACAGGCGGAAATCCGCACAAGGACGGATTTTGAAATCTGCACGAAGGCATTGCCAAGCATATCTTTGATTTCGTATAGTCGTTTGCCGGTAAGAAATTTTCCCGACGCAGTATGCAGATAGGTATGTTCCTTCTGAACCGTGACTTTGACAATCTGTTCCGCGGTGATGACATAACGTTTTTCCTCTGCCATGCCGATCAGGGTACCGGCGTTTTCTCTCATATAGTTCAGAACCCGCTGTACTTCATCGGTGATTTGCTCCGTATAGATCACGGCATATGGTTCCGGACATTGCTGGATTTTGATTTCAGCTTTCATAGACAGGCATCCTCCCTTCTTTTTGAGTTAAGTATACTGATTTTTTGCCGTTCTGTCCCGCAGTTTGCGCTGAGTGGAGAAAAATTGGCGGTAACATGCGAAATGTCTCTGATGATTTGCTTTCATGATCCGAGGCGTATGTGTTTGCGACGGGAATGGCATAGAAAGTTTTTTCGCAGATCACAGACTGAACCCACAGGTTTTCAGGAATCAACGTCGTGTATACATAATAACGGACAAAAGGATATGCTTTTGCTCCATTTTAATGCTAATATAAACAAAAGGCTATAACTGTTTCTTTCGGGTGAAATATTTATATTTAATTTATTATTTGTACTTTAATATTACATGTATAAAGAAATGTGTTATTTTTGGCTTTGAGATAAAATAAGCAGGAAACAGGAGGAACATGTATGAAAATGAAAAAGGCAAAGAGATTTCTGGGGATTCTGCTTGCCGTCATCATGCTGGTCAGCATGGGAGCGCCAAGTGTGTTTGCGGAAAGCGCGCAGAATTCCGCGGAGCAGACGGCATCTGCAGATGCGGGCGCTGCGTCGGAAGAAAAAGCAGCCGCAGAGCAGAAGGGTACAGAGGCGGAGACCAAAAAGGAAGACACCAAAGCATCGGCTGAGCAGGTGCAGAAGAAAAAAGAGGATGCTTCTTCCACAGAAGAAAAGAAAACAGTCAGAGATGAAAAAAAAGAGACTGTGAAAGAAGCAAATGAAAAGGACTCGACGGCAGGGGACAATAAATCAGAGAATAAAGAGTCAGAGGATAAAAAGTCAGAAGCCGCCGCGGACAATAAAAAATCCGCTTCCGAAAACGCGGATTCCGCGGAGAAGACGGATGCACAGCAGACGGATACCGAAAAAACAGAAGAGAAAACGGCTGTTACTTACAATCAGGAGCCGATTACCGGAACAAAAACCACTAATGGCGTAACCGTCTATGTGAATGCTCCAAAAGGAAGTTTTTCGGAGGGAACGGACGTGACGATCACACGAACGGCATCGTCAAAGAGAAATGTAACATTTGATATTACATTCAGAGATAAAAATGGCAAAGAGGTACAGCCGAAGGAAGGCCATCCGGTTTCCGTTGATTTTTCAATCGCGGCGGATTCCGGACTGATTCAGCGCGGAGACCGTCAGACTCGTCTGACCGCCTATCATATCAGTGATGACGGGACGTCAGAGGTGATTGGAAATACGGTCACTGCAGGACAGCCGGTAAAAATCAAAACCAAGGCAGCGCATTTTTCTGAATTTTCAGTGCAGAGCGCGGCAGACAGCCGTCTGCTCCGGGCACCGGCGCCGAAAGAAGCAAAAGCCGTCCAGGCAGCAGTCACCGATCTGAAGATTCAGAATGTGAGCGGCCAGGAAGTAAACAGGGTTTATCAGACGGATACGTTTTACCTTGCCATGGACTGGGATGCAAGCGCAAACGGGGCAAATCTGCACGCAGGGGACTATTTTGACCTGACACTGCCGAATGAGATGGTATTTCCGTCAGACAGTACCGCGGCAGACTTTGATATTTACGGCCCGGATGGCACCACTGTAATCGGAAAAGCACATGTGACGCCGGGGAAAGACAACAAGGGCGGAACCGTACGCGTGACCTTTACCGACTGGGTGGAAGGAAAAGAAGGCGTAAAAGGTTCGATTCGCCTGGCGGCCCGGTTTGACAAGGAACAGATCAAAACCGGGGAAGATAATACCTTTCAGGTAAGTGTCAACGGACAGGTGACATCCGTAACCGTCTCCATTACGGGACCAACGGAGCTTAAGCCGGAAATCCTCGGAAAATGGGGACAGTCAGGCTCGGACAAGAGTCAGGCGGAATGGTATATTCGGATCAATCATCAGAAGGCGACTCTGAGCAATGCGGTAATCACCGATCACCTGTCAGAAGGAACCGGAACGGAGACATATCTTGCCGACAGTTTTGTGCTGTATCGTGTGGATATGGACAGTTATGGAAATGTTACTACTTTCTATGACGCTGTGGACTTGAGCGGAAAGCTTCAGATCGCGGCAGACGGCAGATCCTTTACCTTAAATCTTGGTGATGTACACGGGGAACAGTATCGGCTGCGTTACCGGACGACCTATACCGCAGGCACCACATTGCGCAATAACATGTCCCTGACTTCCACAGAGCAGAGCAAGACCGTCAGCGCTACCCATCAGACCGCGGAATCCGGCGGTTCCGGTACAGGTTCTCTGGCAAACAAAATCAAGCTGATCAAGGTGGACGCGGAGGATGCCAGTGTGGTACTGGCCAATGCGGTCTTTACCGTCACCCGTCCGGACGGCAGCACCTTTGAGCTGACCACCGGCGCCGACGGTACCGTCACTTCGGGAGCCCTCACTTCAGGTACTTATAAAGTAAAGGAAAAAGATGCGCCCGCGGGATATGAATTGAATCAGCAGGAGTATACACTTGCGGTGAATGCAAGCGGCGGAGCGGTTCAGACCATAACAGACAAAAAGATAAAAATCAACATTTCGATTACAAAAAAATGGGAAGACAGCCAGAACCAGGATGGCATCCGTCCAAGTGCGGCGGAATTTGCTTCGAAGGTAAAGCTGATGAACGGTACCGAGGAAGTGAGCGGATATACACCGGCGGTCACAGACAATGGAGATGATACCTATACCATTTCCTACCGTGATCTTCCGGAGTATGTGAACGGCACAAAGGCAGATTATAAAATCGCGGAAGATGCCATCGACGGCTATACGGCAGACCAGACAGGCGCTGCCAATGGTGAGACGATCACCAATACGCACACGTCGGAGACGACGGACATCAGCATTACCAAGACGTGGGCGGATACGGGCAACCAGGATGGCATCCGGCCGACGGCAGAGGAATATGCCGCGAAAGTGCACCTGATGAAGGGTGATACAGAAGTGGAAAATGTATCGCCGGCGGTCACAGACAACGGAGATGATACCTATACCGTAACATTTCGGAATCTGCCGAAGAATCAGAACGGAACCGCGATTGCATACACCGTGAAAGAGGATTCTGTGGCGGGTTATGAGGCAGACCATGCATCGGTGCCCGGTGATGGAACGATCACCAATACGCACACGCCGGAGACGACGGAAATCAGCGGGACGAAGACATGGAAGGATAACGGCAATCAGGACGGCACAAGACCGGAAAGCATTACCATCCGTCTGCTGGCCAACGGAAAGGAAGTGCAGAGCAGACAGGTAACGGCATCCGATGACTGGACATGGTCCTTCCGTCAGCTGCCGAAATATGAAAAAGGAACTGAGATTGTATACTCTGTGACAGAAGATTCAGTGGCGGACTACAGCACCGCGTATGACGGGTATGATGTGACCAATACCCATACGCCGGGCAAGACGAGTGTCAGCGTATCGAAATCCTGGAATGACAAAAATAATGTGGATAAGATCCGTCCGGAGCAGGTAACGATTCATCTGCTGGCAGATGGAAAGGACACCGGAAAGACACTTGTGCTGAACAGCGAAAACAAGTGGACCGGCAGCTTTACGGATCTGGATATCCATGCAAACGGTGAAAAAATAGAGTATACGGTAACTGAAGATGCAGTAGACGGCTATCACGCATCCATTACCGGCAGCAGTACCAAAGGGTATACGGTAACAAACACGCATAAGATCACCAAAAAGCCGGACAAGCCAAAGGTGAAACCCACGACCCCGAAGCATCCGAAAAAAACCACCACAACAGAGTCATCCGGCAGCACACCGAAGACCGGAGATACAAACAGGGGGATTTTCTTCGGACTTCTGCTGGCGGCGGCACTGGCTGGGCTTGGCGTGCTGATTCTTGCAGCGAGAAAAAGAAACAGCTGATATTGACAATGAAATCTTTCCCATATATAATTCTGTAAAAAGAATTTGCTTTCATTTATCACCGGATAAATGATTCAAAGCATCCGGGATTCAATCGCAGGTACGGCATGGATATGCTATAAGATTGGATCTTGGGTGCTTTTTTGCAGGAAGGAGTTTTTCATGAAAATTGTGGTCTATGAGCAGCTGCCGCAGGATGCGAGAGAAATACGGAGACAGGTATTTACGGAAGAACAGGGATTTCATGATGAATTTGATGAGATTGACAGTATGGCAAAAGGAATTCTTCTTTATGACGCGTCGAAACCCGTTGGAACCTGTCGCTTTTTCTATTCGATGGACCGAAAAGCATATGTGATCGGACGCGTGGCAGTTCTCAAGAATTACCGGGGACAGCATCTGGGAGCTTTACTTTTAGAAGCCGCGGAACGTGAAATCTGCAGGGAGAAAGAAGAACGGATCGAACTGCATGCCCAGATGCGGGCGGCGGAGTTTTATCGCGCGCAGGGCTATGAGAGTACCGGAGAAATCGGTGAAGAAGAAGGCTGTCCGCATGTGTGGATGGCGAAAAAGGGGGTAATGGGAGAATGATGGCATATGTATGGCCGCTTGCCCTGGTGGTAGTGTCAAATGTTATTTATCAGATCTGCGCGAAATCCGTGCCCCAGAAGGTGAATCCCTTTGCCTCGCTGACGGTGACCTATCTGGTGGCGGCGGCCGTGTCCTTTGTGCTGTTTCGGGTATTTGAGAAGGAGGGCGGCACGCTGCTCAAAGAGTACAGCAAGTTGAACTGGTCTTCCTTTGTGCTGGGACTCGTGATCATCGGACTGGAAACCGGCTGGATCTTTGCCTATAAGGCGGGCTGGCAGGTGAGCAAGGCCTTTATTGTGCAGAGCTCCTTTCTTGCGGCTGCGCTCCTGGTAGTGGGGGCAGTGCTGTACCATGAAGGAATTACCTGGAATAAAGCGGTGGGAATCGCCATCTGCCTGATCGGACTGGTTTTCATCAACGCAAAATAAGACCTGTGTCCCAAACGGAAAACAGACCTTGCGCCCAGGGCGTTCCGCGGGTATGATGAGAGAAAAGAGAGGGTTTGTCATGAAATGGATGATTGCGTCGGATCTGCACGGATCCGCATATTACTGCCGTCGGATGCTGGAGGCCTATGACAGAGAAGAAGCGGACCGCCTGCTTTTGCTGGGGGATCTCCTGTATCACGGACCGCGGAATGATCTGCCCCGGGAGTATGCCCCAAAGCAGGTCATCGAATTGCTGAATGCCAGAAAAGAGGATATTTACTGTGTCCGCGGAAACTGTGAAGCAGAAGTGGATCAAATGGTGCTGGAGTTTCCGGTGCTGGCGGATTATCTTCTGCTTGCGGCAGGCAAACAGATGATTTTTGCCACTCACGGGCACCAGTATAACAAAGAGCATCTGCCGCCGCTGCATCCGGGAGATATCCTTCTGCATGGCCATACCCATGTTCCGGCCTGGGAACAGGCAGGAGACATTTTGTACCTGAATCCCGGTTCGGTTTCCATTCCCAAAAACGGCAGCAGCCATTCCTATATGATTTTCCGGGACGGGGAGTTTTCCTGGAAGCAGATAGACGGTGTGGAGTACAGAAAATTACATATTTAACAAAAAAATGAATCAACGGAAAGATTATTGTTTTAAAAGAAGAAAACGGATTGACGGGATCTGTTTTCAAGAATATAATCTTGTCCATAGGCAAGGAGGTCTGCAGTGTGCAGGTCTCCTTTTGCGCATTTTTAGAGGTAAGCGGCGGGTGACAGAAGCTGGTGGAAACAAAAGACAGCTCTTGAAAACGCACGGTGTAACTGCAAACGATCATAAGGCAGAGAGGAGACAAAATTATGCGTTTAACCCCAAAAGAACAGGAAAAGCTGATGCTTCATGCAGCGGGAGAACTGGCAAAACAGAGGAAGGAACGGGGACTCAAATTAAATTATGTGGAGTCCATCGCGCTGATCAGTTCCGAACTTCTGGAATATGCCAGAGACGGAAAGACAGTAGTGGAACTGATGGAACTGGGAAGAAAAATTCTTACGGCAGAGGACGTGATGGATGGTGTGCCTGACATGGTACATGAAGTCCAGGTGGAGGCTACATTCCCCGATGGAACCAAACTGGTTACCGTACACAATCCGATTCAGTAAAGGGAGGACAGCGCATATGAAGATTGGAGCAATCATTCCAAAAGACAGAGAAATTACACTGAATGAAGGCAAGAAGACAGTTACCCTGCTGGTAAAACACACCGGGGACAGACCGGTGCAGGTGGGATCCCATTTTCATTTCTTTGAAGTCAACAAACAGCTTCAGTTCGACCGGGCAGCGGCCTATGGCTACCACCTGGATATTCCGTCCGGCACCGCAGTGCGTTTTGAACCGGGAGAGGAAAAGGAAGTGCAGCTTACGGAGATGGGCGGCGCCAAGCGGATTTACGGGCTCAATGACCTGACCTGCGCCCAGGCGACAGAGACGACCAAAGCACAGGCAGTGGAAACAGCAAAGCTGAAAGGATTTATCAGATAGGCAGTCAGGAGGCGGAACATGAGTAACAAAATTTCAGGCGAAAAGTATGCGATGATGTACGGCCCGACGGTGGGGGACAAAGTACGTCTGGCAGATACTGATATCATTATTGAAGTAGAAAAGGACTATACCACCTACGGTGATGAGGTGAAATTCGGCGGCGGCAAAACCATCCGTGACGGAATGGGTCAGTCTGTGAAAACCTGCAGCAAGGACGGGGATCTGGATCTGGTGATTACCAATGCCCTGATCCTGGATTATACCGGTATCATCAAAGCGGATATCGGAATCAAAGACGGGAAAATCGCGGGCATCGGCAAAGCGGGCAACCCGAGTATCATGGACGGGGTAACGCCCGGCATGACCATCGGCGCATCCACAGAAGCCCTGGCCGGGGAAGGCCTGATCGTCACGGCAGGAGGAATCGACAGCCATATCCATTTCATTGCGCCCCAGCAGATTGCCTGCTCCCTGTATTCCGGAATCACCACGATGATCGGCGGCGGCACCGGACCGGCAGACGGAACCAACGCGACCACCTGCACACCGGGGCCCTGGAATATCCGGATGATGTTAAAGGCAGCAGACGAATATCCGATGAATCTGGGCTTTCTTGGCAAGGGAAACTGCTCAGATGAGAAGCCCATCATTGAACAGATTGAAGCCGGCGCCATGGGTATGAAGATCCATGAGGATTTCGGCGCAACTCCGGCAGCCATCAACCACTGTCTGAATGTAGCGGATGAATACGATTTTCAGGTGGCGATCCATACGGATACCTTAAACGAGGCAGGCTGTGTCGAGGATACCCTGGATGCCATCGGCGGAAGAACCATCCATACGTTCCATACCGAGGGCGCAGGCGGCGGACACGCGCCGGACATCATCCGCGCGGCCGGATATCCGAATGTACTGCCGTCTTCGACCAATCCGACGATGCCCTTTACCGTTAATACGCTGGATGAGCATCTGGACATGCTGATGGTATGCCATCACCTGGACAAAAACATTCCGGAGGATGTGGCCTTTGCGGACTCCAGAATCCGTCCGGAGACCATCGCGGCAGAAGATGTGCTCCATGATATGGGTGTGTTCTCTATGATGAGTTCAGACTCCCAGGCAATGGGCCGCCCGGGCGAGGTAATTACCAGAACCTGGCAGACTGCCCACAAGATGAAACAGGAGCGGGGACCGCTTCCGGAAGACGCCGGCCATGACAATGATAATTTCCGTGCAAAACGCTATGTGGCGAAATATACCATCAATCCGGCGATCACCAACGGCATCGCGGATTATGTCGGCTCGGTGGAAGTGGGCAAATTTGCCGATCTGGTGCTGTGGAATCCGGCATTTTTCGCGGCCAAGCCGGATATGATTATCAAAGGCGGCATGATTATCGCCTCCAAGATGGGAGACGCCAACGCGTCAATTCCCACGACGCAGCCGGTCTTATATCAGCCCATGTTTGCTGCTCACGGAAAGGCAAAAGGCGAGAGCTGCATTACGTTTGTATCAAAGGCAGCCTATGACAATGGCGTAAAGGAAACATACGGTCTGGAAAAGACGGTGCTTCCGGTGCGCGGATGCAGAAACATCGGCAAGGCAGATATGAAATACAATGACGGGACTCCTGAGATCCAGGTGGATCCTGAGACCTATGTGGTAACGGCAGACGGGGTCAGACTGGAGTCGGAACCGGCGAAAACGCTGCCGCTGACACAGCTCTATTCACTGTTCTAAGCGGAAGGGAGAAAGAAAATGTTAGGTGTTTGTTTATTGTTTGTGGGTATCGTGCTGATCAACAACGGAGTCTGCACACTCTGCAAGGTTCCGCCGAAGGCAGCGGCCTGCATGAATATCCTGACCGGCGGGCTGTCCCTGTTCATCAACTTTGTCAACCTGGTCCAGGGCAACTATTACGCGGCGGGAACGGGACTCCTGTTCGGCTTTACTTACCTGTTTGTGGCAATGGTGGATATCTTTGACCTGGATATCCGTCCCTTTGCTTGGTTTTCCTCCTTTGTGGCAGTGAATGCCATTGTGTTCGGCTGTGTGGAGGGCGTGTTTGGAAGCACGGCCCTCGGCATTGCGCCGGACTGGCGATGGGCTGCCATCTGGTGGGCATGGGCGGTGCTCTGGGGTTCCTCCTTCTTTACGGACATCCTGGGCATGAAAAAGATCGCAAAGGCAGTGCCGGTGATTCAGGTGGTGGAAGGTGTGGTTACCGCCTGGATTCCCGGTGTTATGCTGATGCTGCAGGTATGGTAAACAGCAAGGGAAAGGAAGCGGAAGCATGCTGTGTGAAAAAGTATTAGGCAACCTGTCGGAAGAACCCTTCAAAGATGCCGAAGTGGACTATGTGGAGATCGAGTGGCACGAGGCCTTTTCCAAACTTCACAGAAAAACGTCCCGGGCAGGAAGAGATGTGGGAATCCGGCTGGACAATGACATTCTGAAGAAAGGGCTGCAGCAGGACGATGTCCTGTATTTTGACGGAACCACGGCCATTGCTGTGGATATTCCGCCCTGTGATGCCATTCGCGCGGTGGTAAGAAAAGATCATCCCCGCCAGATCGCAAAACTGTGCTATGAGGTGGGCAATACCCATACCACGATGTTTCGCGGAGAAGATGATTTTACCTTTTACGCGCCCTATCATGAGGCGCTGATGCAGAAAATCAGTCAGATTCACGGAGTGACAGCGGAAAAAGTCCGGATGAAATTCGATTTTTCCAAATCCCTGTCTTCTTCGATCAACAATCATCATCATTAAGGAAATAGGAAATGCTGGATCAAAAGAAAACAAAAGATTTCCTTCTGCTTCAGGTGAATGACGCCCTGTTTCCCATCGGTGCCTATTCCCATTCCTACGGGCTGGAGACCTATATCCAGAAGAATCTGGTGACCAGTAAAGAAGAGGCGTGGGCATTTATCTACCGCCGGATGCGGATGGGATTCGCTTATAACGAATTCCTGTCCGCCCGGCTTGCGTATGAAGCGGCCGTGAAGCAGGAAGTGGAGCGGCTGCTGGAACTGGAGGAGATTCTGGAGGCCAGCCGTGTGCCCATGGAGACCCGGGAGGCCGGCAGAAAGCTGGGTTCCCGGTTTGTCAAAACCATATCCGTCATGGATATTCCCTATGAAAACGACTGTTTTACGGAATACTGCCGGCGGCGCAAGGGCAGGACGACCACCCATTCGGTGGTGTACGGGGCTTTCTGCGGATCGGTGGGAATCCCGTACGACAAGGTAATGGAGACTTACCTCTATGCCCAGACCTCTTCCATGATCACCAACTGTGTCAAAACAATCCCCCTCAGCCAGACAGACGGACAGAAACTGCTGTTTCAGAGCAATGCCATGTATCAGGAAATACTGGAACTGCTTCCGGAACTGACCGAAGACGACTTATGCCTGTCCAATCCGGGCTTCGATATCCGCTGTATGCAGCATGAGGGATTATATTCCAGAATCTATATGTCATAAGCAGAGGAGAATACACATGTCATATGTAAAAATCGGTGTGGCCGGTCCTGTGGGTTCGGGGAAAACAGCCCTGATCGAAGCCCTGACCAGAGAGATGGCGAAGGATTACAGTATCGGAGTCATAACCAATGATATTTATACCAAGGAAGACGCGGAGTTCCTGAGTAAAAACAGTGTCCTTCCGATGGAACGGATCATCGGCGTGGAGACCGGGGGCTGCCCCCATACGGCCATCCGCGAAGATGCTTCCATGAATCTGGAGGCCGTGGATGAAATGATGGAGCGTTTTCCGGATATTGAGCTGCTTTTTATCGAAAGCGGCGGAGACAACCTTTCCGCGACCTTCAGTCCGGAACTGGTGGAGGCGACCATCTTTGTCATTGATGTGGCGGAAGGCGACAAAATTCCGCGGAAAGGCGGCCCGGGCATTACCCGTTCCGACCTGCTGGTGATCAACAAGATTGACCTGGCTCCTTATGTTGGCGCGGACCTGGGCGTGATGGAGCGGGATTCCAGAAAGATGCGGGGCGACCGTCCGTTCCTTTTTACTAATATCCGTGACAGAGAAGGTGTGGATCAGGTCATTCGGTGGATCAAGGAAAACGTTCTGTTAGAGGGGTGCTGATCGTGGAAAATAAGTTCGGCAAAGTATCCAGACTGTGTCTCACCGCCTCGAAAAAAGGCGGAAAGACGATTCTGTCTGAGCTGTCTTTCACCGCACCGTTTAAGGTGATGCACCCCTTTTATGACAGAAAAAACAAAATGTCCGTGATGCTTCTGACCGCGTCGGCGGGGATTATGGCAGGAGACCGCCAGGAATTTGAAATCCGTCTGGAAGAAGGGGCGGACATGGCGTTTGTCTCCCAGGCCTATGACAAAATCCACCGGATGGAACAGGGGTATGCCAGCCGCAGCGCCAGTCTGTATGTCGGGAAAAACGCCCGGCTGGAATATACGCCGCTTCCCACCATTCCTTTTGCGGGCTCGGACTACCGGAGCGAACTGAATGTGCATCTGGAGGATGCAACCTCGCAGTTTGTATTCACAGAGGTGCTGACCTGCGGCCGGATCGCCCATGGAGAAAAATTCGGATACCGGAAATACCGGAACGACATCCGAATCCGGCAGGGAGAAAAACTGCTGTACCGGGATCATACCTGTTATGAGCCGGGGCAGATGGATATGGAAGGGTTCGGCATGTATGAAGGCTATACTCACCTGGGCACCCTTTTGTTTATAAATAACCCGAAAGAAGAGCAGTGGATCGAGGCTGCCAGACAGCGGATCGATGACACGCCGGATATGGAAGGCGGCGTGACAAGAACCGCAGGCGGACATCCGGTGGTTCGGATTCTCGGAAGGAATGCGGACCGTTTAGTGAAGCTTTTGAACATGCTGAAGGATGAAACAGAACAGATCCATGAGACAGAACAGATGCTATGAGGCAGAGCAGAGCATCCCGGCAGGATACCAGTGGTATGGCGCCGGGGTGTTTTTTGCCTGTCATACGGAGTTGATCAAGAAAGGGATGTACCATATGGCATGATATGCACACGGAAGTGTATACAACTGCGACAATTTGTGATACGATGAGGCCTGCTGACAAAATCTTTGATACAGGGGACACATATGAATATCACTGCAGTACAATATTTGATTATTTGCCCGCTGGTTTTCCTGGCGGGCTTAATTGATGCCATCGCAGGCGGCGGAGGACTGGTTTCGCTCCCTGCTTATATGATCGCCGGGCTGCCGGTGCATAATGCCATTGCCACCAACAAGATGAGTTCCTCCATGGGCACTTCCATTGCCACATGGAAATATGCCCGCGCCGGCTATGTCCGCTGGAAAGTGGCCATCAGCGCTGTCGTGATGGCAATGGTCGGTTCCAATATCGGGGCGCATCTGGCTCTGCTGCTTTCGGACAGAATCTTCCGGATCGTCATGCTGGTGATCCTGCCCCTGACCGCCCTGTATATTATGCGGGGCAGGGCATTTCGGACAGACCAGGAGGAACTGCCGGAAGGAAAGATGATCTTGGTGAGCATCCTTATTGCGCTGGTGATCGGCGTGTACGACGGGTTTTACGGCCCCGGCACGGGAACCTTCCTGATCCTGCTTCTCACAGCATTCGCGAAGCTTCGCCTGGATGAGGCAAACGGGGTAACCAAGGTGATCAACCTGAGCACCAATATCAGCGCGCTGGTGGTCTTTCTGCTCAATGGCGTGGTGCTCCTGCCGCTGGGCATTGCGGCAGGGGGATTTAATATTCTCGGAAATTATATTGGTTCCACGATGTTTGAGCGGGGCGGGGTCAAATTTGTGAAACCGGCGATGCTGCTGGTCTTATGCGTGTTTTTTATCAAGACTTTGGTGGAAATGAAAAACTGAGGAATATCCTATGAAATTGTGAGTATATCTGTAATAAAGAATAATAAAGAAACATAAGTGATTGATACAGTGGAAAATGACGGAGCAGGCGTATGACACACGTACTGGTTACCATGCCATATCAGAAAACCCATAAACAATATATCGAGAATATCGGCAGGTGTTATGCGGAAAAGGTGAAAGCGCTGGGGGCTTACGTCATCGGTGTTACAAAGCATAAGCGCCAGGAAATGCCTGCCTGCGCAGACGAAATGTACACCATGGAGGAACTGCCAAAACTACTTCCAAGAGCGGATGTTACAGTGATGATTCTGCCGGAAACCTTTGAGCGGATTGTCAGGGTCTGCGGAGAGAATCTTGGCAGGTATTTGGCTGGAGACAGGGAAAATATGTGCAGTCAGGTAAAACGGGAGCTGGGGTATTAAAGAATCCGGCTGTTTTTAAAAAAGCCCTTAATGAGGAAGAGCCAGAACCGGGTACACCGGTTTTGGCTCTCCTTCTGCTTCGGAGACTTTTTTCAGCCCCAAACAATTATTTCTGAAATGGTCTGTGCGGGGCTCGAACCCACGACATCCTGGTTGTGACCCAGGTGCTCTCCCAGCTGAGCTAACAGACCTTTTCCTCTATTGTAATACAATTGGGAAAAAATGCAAGGGAAAACCACCATCCTATCGCAGAAGAATGTACTGTCGTATGGCAGAAAGACAGGTGTGGGACAGGAAATACGCATTTTTCCTGAAACTATGTATTTTTTCGGCTGATACGTGAAGAATTTTCATTTATAATAATTCCTGTTGAAAAATAGGAATTTAACCGCTATAATATTAGTTGCTTATTCCTGCCGGAAGCTTTTTCATGCGAAAGAGAGCCTGCCGCCCGGACCAGGGCACACTACAGCATCACGAAAGAGATACATCCAATCGTACCATGAAAACAGTCACAGGTGTTCCGCAGAATCTTTGACCGGAACAGACAGGAAAAGACACTTGTGGACATATGCGAGTTGAGGTGGGGAAGATGATCGACTTTCATTCACATATTCTGCCGGGGATAGACGACGGCAGCAAAGACCTGGATGAATCGCTTCAGTTACTGCTTCAGGAACATCATGCAGGTGTTGATACAGTCGTATTCACACCTCATTTTTATGCAGACAGCGATCGCCTGGAACCCTATTGCAGGCGGCGGGAGGAGAGTTTTCAGCAGCTGAAACAGGCAGCCGGGAGTCATGAGGAACTGAAATCTATGGAGTTTCGGCTGGGCGCGGAGGCGGCGTACTTTCCCGGGATGGGGGAAGCAGAAGGACTGCAGGAACTCTGCATCAGCGGAACCGACATTCTTCTGGTGGAACTTCCCTTTCAGCAGTGGGACCCGCAGATTGTGCGGGACATCCGGTTTCTGATCAAAAAGCAGAAGCGAAGCGTTATGCTTGCCCATGTGGAGCGATACGTTTCTTTTCAGAAGGACAGAAGTTACTGGGAGGAGCTGTTTCAGCTGCCGGTGATCGCCCAGATGAATGCCGGCTGTTTCCTCCATGGGCGGATGCAGACAAGAAAAAACCTGAAGCTCATGGCTGCCTGCAGACAGGTGGTCCTGGGGACAGATACACACAATACAAGCACCCGCGTACCAAATCTTGCGGAAGGACGCAGAGTCATTGCCGGAAAATTTGGCGAAGAGTTTCTCCGCCGGATGGATGCCTGCGGCGCACAGCTGCTTCAGGGCCGCTGCGGCACATAAATTACAGACAAAAGGAACAGGAGAATGGCTTCCAAGAGCAAAAAATACAGAAAACAGATCCTTTTCGCAGTGATCGCTGCGGCAGTGATCGCTGCCGGATTCGGGGTCTTTCATCATATTTCACAGAAGCGCGCGCAGCAGACGGCAGCGCAGTATCAGTCGGAAGAGAAAAAAACAACGCCGACTTCGGAAAAGACAGTGCTGAAGCTGAACGGGCAGAAATACACGGTGGATCACCCGGTGAAGACCTACCTTTTCATGGGGACGGACAACAGCGGCGCCGAGAATGAACTCGGTGAGAAATACGAGGGATCCATGGCGGATTTCCTGCTGTTAGTGACAGTGGACGAACAGAAGAAAACCTGCGGTTACATCCAGCTCAACCGGGATACCATCTGCAAGATTCATCTGCTCGATCAGAACGGAGAGGGCGAAGCCACCGCAGACATTCAGCTGTGTATCGCTCACTGGTACGGCGGCTCCAAAGAGATGAGCGCCCAGAACACCGAACGGGCCGTTTCTGATCTCCTTGGCGGAATCGACATTGACGGATACTACACCCTGCCTATGTCTGAGATCTCGAAGCTGAACGATCTGGTGGGCGGTGTTTCCGTGAAGATCGAGGATGACTTTTCAAAAGTCCTCCCGGCGCTGAAACAGGGAGAAACTGTGAAGTTAACCGGTGATCAAGCAGAGACATTCGTAAGGGCCCGGACAGAAATCGGCGACGGCACCAACACGGCCCGGATGCGCCGGCAGAAGGAATACCTGTCCAATCTGATGGACATCATCAAAAAGAAATCTTCCGACGACAGCCAGTTTGCCGTTCAGTTATTTACAAAACTCCAGGATGTGTCCACCACGGATATGACCACTGACGATATCTACGCGCTGAGCCAGGCGGTCAGCGGTGCCAGATCCAAAGGGATCCTTCAGTTAAAGGGGAAGAATAAAGAAGGGGATACGCTGAATGACGGAGAGATGCATGCGGAATTCTATGCATCGAAATCTTCTATTGCCGATACGGTAAAGGCATTGTATCCGCTGACAGCGGTCCAAAAGGAAAAAGAAAAGACAGAATAGGAACACGGGGAACCATGAATCAGGAAAACAATACATTTGACAAACAGAAAGAACGCAGACTGCACAGCAGTGAACAGACGGAAATCGATCTGGGGGAGCTGTTTTTCTGCTTTCTGACCAGATGGAAAGTGCTGGTGCTGGCATTTGTCATCGGGGCAGTGGCAGCAGGCGGCATTTCCTACGGTCTGATCACACCGAAGTACGCAGCGACTTCTTCTTTATATATGGTGTCCGCAGACCGCAACAAGGTGGTGGATCTGACCAGCCTGACCGCCGGTTCTTCCATGGCGACAGATTATGAGCAGCTGATCCGTGTCCGGACCATCGCGGATGATACCATCAAAGACCTGCACTTAAAATACGACTACAAACAGCTGCAGGGAATGATCGACATCACCAACGTATCGGATACGCGTGTCTTAAAGATCACTGTCAGAAGCGAAAATCCGGAAGAAGCAAAAGAGATCGCCAATACACTGGCGTACAAAGCAGTGAATTACCTGCCGAAACTGACCAAAACTCTGAAACCCACCATCGTGGATGAAGCGGTGACCCCGGATACCCAGGATTCACCGAACAACACGAAAAACGCGGCGATTGGCGCGCTCATCGGACTGGTTGTCGTGCTTGCGGTTATCACGGTCCGTTTCCTGATGGATGATACCTTCAAAACCTATGAAGATATCGAAAAAGAATTTGGCGTCCTGCCGCTGGCGGTAGTTCCGGAAGGCGATTTTGACAAAAGCAGGGGAACACATAAAAAGAAGAAAACCGGCAGAGACCGACAGAACAGACGACAGGGAGTGAAGTGATGGAATACAGAAATCAGGATGGATTCGAACGGAAGTCCGGATCCGGTGAAAACATCATACCAAAGCATTCCCTGGAAATCGAGGGAATACAGGAATTAAGCTATGCCTTGGAAGAAGCCATCAACCGGCTGCGCATCAACGTCAGCTTTATGGGAAAGAAAGTCCGCAAGATCATGGTCACGAGCACCTTCCCCAACGAAGGCAAAAGCTTCATTGCGCAGCAGCTGTGGCGGAGAATGGCAGAAGCAGGGATCGATTCCGTGCTGGTGGATTCCGATCTGAGAAATTCCACCTTGGCAGACCGGTGCCGGATGAAAACAGACAGCAAACAGCCGATGGGGCTGTCCCATTATCTGGCCAATGACTGCGAACTGGAAGATGTGCTCTACGCCACAAAGACAGAAGGCGCCCACATCATCCCCAATCTGAACAATGTGGTCAATCCCTCCATTCTCTTTGAGGGAGACCGCATGAAATCACTGCTGGATGAACTGACAAAGACGCATCGATATGTCTTTGTAGACACTCCGCCCCTGGAGCTGGCCTCCGACGGGCAGCTGCTGGGAACACTCTGTGACGGTGTCATCCTGGTGGTAAGAGCGGACAGCACATCCAAACGTCTGGTTCAGAAATCCATCCATCAGATCGAACGGAGCGGCTGTCAGCTGCTGGGCATCGTTCTGAATCGAGCCGGCTCCAAGAAAAGCTCCCGGTATTACTACGGAAAAGAAAAATACGGATACGGTTACTACAGGAAATCAGACTATTATGGAAAGCATGCAGCAGAAAATGCCAAATCATAAGCCAGAGACACGAAGCTTCCGCTTCGAAAGCAGCAATATATTTCAATTCACCTTACAGCTTTCGCTGTAAAGATTGGAAGAGGGAGGAGATTCCAATGAAGAAAATTCTGAAAAAAGCATCTGTAGTTGCGCTGTCAACAGCAGTAGCGGCATCTGCCGTGACACCGGCCCTGGCAGCAAAAAGCCCGGTCAAAGGTCTGAAACCCGTCAAGCGGACAGTTACCATGAAAGCTTCCAAGGGTGTGAAGATCACATATAAGACCACCACAAAGGGTACGGCATCCATTTCGAAAGTTTCCACGAAGAATAAAACCGTTACCATCAAGACCACGGTGAAAATCAACGGCGTGACTTACAAGGTGAAAACCGTAAGCAAGAGCGCGTTCGCCAAGGCAAAAGGCGTAAAGACCATCATCGTTTCCGGTACCGACATCAAATTCGCAAAGGGAGCTTTCAAAGGCCTGAAGACACAGAAAATCAAGCTGGTGATTTCTAAGAAAGTATCGAAAAAACAGCTGAAGGCATACACCTCTGCAGCCAGAAAAGCAGGCTTCAAAGGAAAAGTATCGGTGGCAAAACCGAAACCGGTGAAACGCACAGTTACTGTGAATGCGGCCAAGGGTGTGAAGATTACATATAAGACCACCACAAAGGGCACCGCGTCCATCGCAAAAGTTCCGACAAAGAACAAAACCGTTACCATCAGTTCCAAGGTAAAAATCAAAGGTGTTACTTACAAAGTCAGCACGGTAAACAAGAACGTATTTACCAGCGCCAGACGATTAAAGACCATCAAGGTAAACAGTACAGGCATCAAATTCGCGAAAGGAGCTTTCTCGGGTCTGAATACAAAATCCATGAAGCTCGTCATCACGAAGAAAGTTTCCAGAAAACAGCTGAAAGCTTACAAAGCATCCGTTAAGAAAGCAGG
>OCTW011327024.1_pt1 | contig 25559 bp, 21 predicted proteins | sample 1539671 | NCBI WGS metagenome assembly OCTW01 (sample SAMN02144230, study PRJEB22623) | gut metagenome | biome: sheep rumen | host: Ovis aries | place: New Zealand | reverse complement strand
GGCTTCCCGGGAGAGACCGAGGAGCAGTTCGAGGAGCTGTGCGAATTTGTCAAGGAGATAAAGTTTGAGCGCCTCGGGTGCTTCGCCTACTCTGCCGAGGAGGGCACACCCGCCGCCGAGTTCGACGGCCAGCTCTCGGTAAGGATAAAGGAAAAAAGAAGCGAGATAATCATGGAGGAGCAGATGTTCATCTCCGACCGCTTCAACGAGAGCCGCCTCGGACAGACGCTCGAGGTCGTAACAGAGGGCTTCGACAGGTACGCTGAGTGCTGGTTCGGCCGCAGCGCCGCCGATGCCCCCGAAATTGACGGGAAGGTCTTCTTTACCAGCGACCGCAAGCTCCGCGAGGGCGAGTTCGTTATGGTCGAGGTCGATGACATCATGGACTACGACCTGCTGGGAACAAGAGTCTGAATATAACAACGCTTGTGAAAGGACTTTGCAAAGCTATGAATCTACCAAATAAGCTTACAGTCTTGAGAGTACTGCTGATACCGTTTTTCCTGCTGTTCGTGCTGGTGTACGAGATACCTCACCACATGATCTGGGCGCTGGTGGTGTTTGCACTCGCTTCGATCACCGACGCGCTGGACGGACACCTTGCCCGCGCAAATAACCAAATCACGACCTTCGGAAAGTTTCTCGACCCGCTGGCCGACAAGCTGCTGGTAATGACCGCTCTCATCGCGTTCACCTTTGAACGCCTTATCGACCCCGTTGCTGTCGTTATCATTCTCTCGCGAGAGTTCATGGTAACAGGCCTCAGGCTCGTTGTTGCCGGCGAGGGCGTTGTCGTTGCCGCAGGTATCTGGGGCAAGCTCAAGACCGCGTTCACTATGGTGGCGCTGATCGCCGTGATGGCGCTGCAAATATTCTTCCCGAACCTTGACGAAAAGGGCAGCCCCGACCTTAACTGGCATTCGGGCGTGTTCCTTACAAACGAGGCCCTTATCTGGATAGCCGTTGTGCTTACCGTGATCTCCGGCGTTGTCTACCTCAAGGGCTATTGGAAGTATATTGATTCCAGCAAATGATACGCACGCCGCAGGGCAACAGGTCTGCGGCACAGCTGTGACATTCAACTAAAGCGCAGAAGGTGGTGTCTTTATGGGCATGAGCCTACAGATCAGGGAGAGCCTCTCGGAGCTGCTGTTTTCGGAGCTTTACGATACTGATGATACTGACCTGCTTGTTGAGCGGAGCAAGGCCTTCAAGGAGCGCCCGAAGCGAAGCGGCGAGCCTCGCGAAAACCCTGTTTTCAAAAGGATAATGCGCTCGATGGGCATCAGGCTCGATCACGCGGCAGTGAGAGATTACTACTACTCCTTCCCCCCGGGAGACGGCAAGGTGCTGATCTTCCCTTACAAGGATACGGAATTCTTCACGGTGCTCGATCTTCACCGCGACCGCCTCGAGGACACCGACGCTGTTGTGCTGGCGGTCTACTGCGACTCGCGGAAATACGTCATTCTGAAGGAGCTTTTCCTGCTGCTGCAAAAGTATTCTGACATGGAGGTAAAGCTTTCGGTCAAGGAGGCTCCGCTGATAAAGGCGGTGCTGGAATCTGACAAAAAGGACATCTACTACAAGGGCGACTGCCTGCCTGCGGCCAATGCCGGGGAGCTGGCAGAGCTGATGCTGCCGCTCGAGCGCAGGGACGCTCCTGCCGAGCAGGCAGATTAAATACTGAATACTAAATACTAAAGACGAATATCCTAAATGTATAGCGGCAAAAGTAGCCGCGCAGGCTTTGGACAGAGAGGGGCCGTTTGGTGAAAGGCTCACTTAGCAGCGCGGTGAAGTGCGGTCGCTGCTGTGCCGAAGGGCATGGCTGCACGGCGGAGGAAACGAAGTATTCCGCTGCGTAGGTCTGCGTTAAAGACAAAGAGCCGCAAGGGGATTCCCTGCGGAAAGACGGAGTGGGACCGTAGCAAAAGCTGCCTCCGGACAGTGCATCAAAGCACCGTCCGTGCAGCTTTTTTTAGTCCGCGTGATCGGCGGCGAAGCCGCCTCACAACTGTGTGATGTGCCGGGTTTCCCTCGCGATACGGTGGGGGTCAGCAGGATAGTGCAAGAGGAACAAGCACGGACAAGGCACTTCTATCCTCTGACCTCTCATATCCAACAACTGAAAGCTTTATCATAAACTTGCATTCTGGAGGCGAAAGCATGAAATTTCTTGAACATCTCAAGCATGACATACAATCCGTGAAGGACAGAGACCCTGCGGCGCACAGCACGCTCGAGATAGTGCTCACCTATTCGGGTCTGCACGCAGTAATGATGTACAGGGTGGCGCATTGGTTCTATGTTAAGGATCACACTGTCATCGCGCGCATCATCTCGCAGCTTGCGCGGAACCTCACCGGCATCGAGATACACCCCGGAGCCAAGATCGGCAAGGGGCTGCTGATAGACCACGGAAGCGGCGTTGTTGTTGGCGAGACCGCCGAGATCGGCGACTACTGCCTGCTGTATCAGGGCTGCACCCTCGGCGGAACGGGCAAGGATCAGGGCAAGCGTCACCCGACGCTCGGCAACAACGTTATGGTCGGCTGCGGCGCAAAGATACTGGGGCCCTTCAAGGTTGGCGACGGCGCAAAGATCGCCGCAAACGCGGTGGTGCTCAAGGAAGTCCCGCCGAACTGCACGGCGGTCGGCGTTCCCGCAAGGATAGTAAGGCGCAACGGCGAAAAGACGGGCTGCGAAGATCTTGACCAGATACACATTCCCGACCCTGTTGCTCAGGAGATCGCGAAGAACCGCGAGAAGATCGCAGAGCTGGAAAAGCGCATCAGGGATCTGGAAGCAAAGAAGTAAAATAAAGCGGCAAAGGCCTGCTTATAATCTCATAAGACAAAGAGGGAAAAATAATGAAGCTCTACAACTCACTTACTCACAAGACGGAAGAATTCGTACCCAACGAGCCGGGCAAGGTAAAGATGTACACCTGCGGCCCCACGGTGTATCACTTTGCCCACATCGGCAACCTGAGAAGCTACATCATGGAGGACGTGCTTGAAAAGTATATGCGCTATGTTGGCTATGACGTAAAGCGCGTAATGAACATCACCGACGTGGGACACCTGACCTCGGACGGCGACACTGGCGACGACAAGATGCTCAAGGGCGCAAAGCGCGAGCACAAGACGGTAATGGAGATCGCCAGGTATTACACTGACGCCTTCTTCGAGGACTGCAAAAAGCTGAACATCAAGATACCCGACGTGGTCGAGCCTGCGACCCACTGCGTTGACGAATTCATCAAGACAATTCAGGCGCTTCAGGAAAAGGGCTTCGCCTACGAGGCAGGCGGCAACATCTACTTCGACACCTCTAAGCTGGATAAGTACTATGTCTTCAACGACTTCCGCGAGGAAGACCTTGCCGTTGGCGTCCGCGAGGGCGTTGAGGAGGACACCAACAAGCGCAACAAAGCCGACTTCGTTCTCTGGTTCACAAAGAGCAAGTTTGACGATCAGGAGCTGAAATGGGAGTCGCCCTGGGGCATAGGCTATCCCGGCTGGCACATCGAGTGCTCCTGCATCTCGATGAAGCACCTCGGCGAAAGGCTGGACATCCACTGCGGCGGCATTGACAATCAGTTCCCCCACCACACCAACGAGATCGCCCAGTCCGAGGCGTTCCTCGGCCACAAGTGGTGCAACTACTGGTTCCACGTTCACCACCTGAACACCGACGACGGCAAGATGAGCAAGTCCAAGGGCGAGTTCCTAACCGTGTCGCTTTTGCAGGAGAAGGGCTATCTGCCCGTGGTGTACAGGTTCTTCTGCCTGCAATCCCACTACCGCAAGTCGCTTGTGTTCTCCTACGAGAACCTTGATAACGCAAAGACCGCCTACGACAAGCTGATCGCAAGGATAGCCCAGCTTATGCGCGCAAAGGGCGGCGCCGCTGTTGACTCGGCGGCCTTTGACAGCCTGAAGGCAGGCTTCACAGCGGCAATGGACGAGGACATCAACACCTCCAACGCCGTTACGGCTCTTTATGATGTTTTCAAGGCGGACACCGACCCTGCCACAAAGCTGGCGCTTGTTGCGGACTTCGACAAGGTGCTCTCGCTTGATCTTGCAGAGAACGCCGAGAAGCTTGTCGCCGAGCAGGACGCTGCGGCCTCGGACATTCCTCAGGAGGTGCTTGACCTGGTCGAGCAGCGCAAGGCAGCAAGAGCCGCAAAGGACTTTGCACTCGCTGACAGCCTGAGAGATCAGATCTCCGCCCTTGGCTACACGATCCGCGAGACCAGACAGGGCACCGAGATAACCAAGAACTGACGGATTAGGAGCATAAAAATGAAAGAACCAAATTACGCCAAGGGCAGCCCCTTCAAGCGGAACAAGATGCGCATCTACTTCCAGTTCTCGATGATAGGGCTTGCCTGCGTGGTGATAGTAGTTGTGATCTCGCTGCTGGTGAACAGAAAGCCCGCCATCGACTACTCGGACGCAGACTTCGTTCAGATAAATGAGCCCTCCGACTCCGCTCAGGTGGTCGTGTTCGAGACCACCGAGGGCAGCTTCAAGGCTGTGCTTTTTGAGGACGAGGCGCCCGAATACTGCGAATATTTCAAAGGCCTTGTGAATGACGGCTATTTTGACGACACCTACGTCTGCACCATCATTCGCACAAACGACCTGATAGGCGGCTTCATCGGCGGCAGCAAGACCGAAGACGGCGCCTCCGCCGACAACACCAACAACGACAAGGTGAATATCGAGGTCTCGAAGAACACACTGCCCCTGAACGGCACCCTCTGCTCGCTGGTACAGCAGGGCGGAATGTTCAGGAAGGCCAAGGCAGGCAGCCTGTTCACCGTGCTTGGCGACGTTGTAGATGTTGACGAGCTGCGGTCGCTGGACGCCAAGGACGTCAACGGCTTCAAGCGGGTAAGCGATATGTTCGAGCAGTACGGCGGTGTGCCCTCCTGCCTCCAGACCTACACGCTCTTCGGCCAGGTCTATGACGGCTGGGACACCCTTGAGAAGATCATGAACACCGAGGTCACCTTCCAGGACGACGAGGACAACGTTAACCAGAAGCCCAAGAAGGAGATCAGGATCACCAAGGCTTATCTCTCGACCTACGGCGAGAACAAGGAAAACGGCTACAATATCCCGAAGAAGGCAGCACTCCCGGAAGAGAGCGCTGCGGACGAAAGCAAATAAAAGCAGAATGGTATCCTCTCCCTCGGGAGAAGATACCATTTTCAGTATTTACAGTCCGTTCATAACTTTTCCGCTCTGCGCCGTACTACTGTTATGAAAGCGGTCGCTGAAAGAAAACCAAAGGGGGTGAGCAGCCTGGCAAATACAAGATTTGAGGAGATATACAACAGCACCAAGGACTCGACGCTGAGATACATAGCTTCAAAGTGTCACAGCCTCGGGGACATCGACGATATATATCAGAACGTGTATCTTGCGGTGCTGGAGGCGCTGGACAGGAACACCGAGCCGATCAACGAGCCCGAGGCCTTTGTGATTGGCATCGCCAAGCGGCAGGTCTGGAGGTATTACTCCCTTGGAGAGAAGCTCAAGGCGCTGATATCTATCGAGCACGAGCCCGCATACAGCGGCGAGCTTGCCGCCGAGGGCGACCTTGAGGACATAGTAGCCGACAGGGAGCTTATCCGCGAGATCGCAGGGCTGCTGCGCGAAAAACCCCTGAAAACACAAAAGGTGATCTTCCTGCATTACAGCCGCGGTCTTAGCATCAGCGAGACAGCACAGGCTCTCGGTATGAAGGAAAGCACTGTCAAGCGGCACATCTACTCCACGCTGGAGGAGCTGCGCCGCAGGTACAGGATCGACGGAAGGAGAGATCGTTATGAATGAAAGAGAGTTAATGAAAGCAGCGGCCGACGAGGCATTTGCGGTCAAGGCCGCAGACCTCAGCGCCGCAGACATAGTGTCCGGCAGCGTGAGCCGTTCAGCAGAGGTAAAAGGCAGGTTCAGATATGCAGCGGCGGCAGTTCTTGCAGCGGCAGCGGTGGCTGTCGGTACAGCGGTGATACTCAGCAGAAGCAGCAGCCCCAAGAAGGACGAAGCCGCAGCGCCGGCCATGACCACCACAACAGTATCGACAACAGCAGCCAAAGCCGGAAACAGCAGCGAGCTGCCCGCAGTATCGGCAGCCGATACGGTCTCAGAGCCCGAGGAGCCGACACCGCCCTCGACAGAGCCGTCGCCCATGCCCGAAAGCGACGCCCTCGGCATCGCCATCAAGGACGCAGGGCTGAACGATAAGGACATAGCACAGGTCACAACAGAGAAAGGCACCGAAGACGGCCACGCGGTCTACGAATTGGAAATCGTCGCCAAGGACGGCGCCGAGTACGAATACGACATTGATATGTACTCGGGAGAGATCATCGGCCGCGACTACGAGGCTCCCAAGCCTGCAACCGCCGATGACAGCAGCACCGCCGAAGTGACCCCGTCGGAAAGCAAGCCCTCTGCTCCCGTTATCACAGACGATGACGATGATGATGACTTTGATGACGATGACGACAAGGACGACATTGACGATGATGACGACGAAGATAAGGCCGCCGCACTGAACTGGAACATCGACGAAAAAGCCGCAGAGGAAGCAGCCAAAATGTTCATAGGTGCGCCCGGCTCCAAGCTGGTGCTTATCGAGCGTGACTGCGACGACTACGGGCGTCCGCTCTACGAGATAAAGCTGATCGAGGGCGGCATCGAATACGAATGTGATGTTGACGCTGCAACGGGCGAGGTTCTCGAGGCGGAGTCCGAGCCGGCAGAGGAGGCCTCCGCTCGGGACGATGATGATGACGACGACGATGACGACGAAGACTGACTAAAGCAAAAGGCTGCCCCGCGGGGCAGCCTTTATTGTCACGTTATAGAAAAAGGACTGCCGCACATTACGGCAGTCCTTGGTTTTATCAAAGCTCGAAGATAGAATCGGCCTTCTTGCCTTTCTTCTTTTTCTTGTTCTGGCGAATGACCTCGAGAGGGTCGCCGAACATTTCCTTTGCCTTTTCGTGATCCAGAGGGATCACCTCTTCTTCTGCGGAATTGTTGAGGAAGGAAGTCATTTCCTGCATCAGCAGCTTCTGCTCGAAGACGGCCACGGCCTCGTCACAGGTCTCGGCCTCGCCGTTCTCAACTATCTCGATTATCTGGTCGATGTTGTCCATATAGTCCATAGACATGAAGTCTATGCGCTTTTTAAGGCTTCTGTAGTAGTCATCGCGCTGTCTTATCAGCTGTGCGTCGCGGCTCTCGAGGACAGCGATCTGCTCGGTTATGCCCTCGTTGACCTCGGCCTGATGGGCGATCGCTTCCGACAGGCGGTATTTAAGGATCATAAAGCCTGCTGCTGCAAGGGCCACAGTTGCCACCGCGAACACGATGATGCCGACGATCCAGAGTTTAAAGCCGATTATCAGCATTATCAGCAGCGAAAGCGCAAGTCCGCCGCCAACCGCTATCAGCAGCGTTTTTAAGCACTTTGCCTTGAAATCAAACTCTTTTTCGACGTCGTACTGATTATGGATATAGCTTTTCAGATATTCCTTGTTCTGAGCATTTACCTTAACAGCGTCTTCAAACTCGTAATAACGCTCGAAATACTCCTTAGCCTGTTTAAGGCGTTCCAGTTCCCCCGAAGCAGCCATTGGTACTAACCTCTCGTTTCAGTCTGCGGTGCTCGGATAATGTATTATCATATACAGTACCCTCACACTTATATACAATCAGTATAACACACAATACATACATTGTCAATCTTTTTTGCAAAAAAATCTAACAAACTTCCTGCCCCCGACCTCAAAACGGCTCAATCCTTCGGCCTGTCGGCGGCCTTTTTTTGTATAAAGCTCCAATTATCGGCTGCGGCTGTTGAACTTTTGAAAACAGTGGATTATAATAGTATATGTGCGAAAAAACCAAAAGCTCAATAATCAAAAAGGAAGAAGGAACCGTGCTTGGATAAGATCACGTTTTTCAGGGATCTTGCAATAATTTTTCTATCGGCAAAGATCTGCGGCATCGCAGCCCAGAAGCTCAAGGCGCCGCAGGTGGTAGGCGAGATAATAGCCGGCCTGCTGATCGGGCCGTCGGTCTTCGGCTTTGTTGCTCAGAGCGACTTTCTCTCGATGATGGCGGAGATCGGAGTGATACTGCTTATGTTCGGGGCAGGTCTTGAAACCAATATGCGCGACCTGCTGAAGACGGGGCCCAAGGCGCTGCTTGTGGCCTGCATGGGAGTGTTCGTGCCGCTCTGCGGAGGCACTCTGCTCTACAGCTGCTTCTACGGCTTTTCGGCGGTAGGCAGCGACGGCTTCTTCCGCGCTGTGTTCATCGGAACTATAATGACCGCTACCTCGGTCGGCATCACTGTCCAGACCCTCAAGGAGCTCGGCCACCTGAAGACCGAGATCGGCACTCTGATAATGAGCGCCGCCATAATCGACGATGTTATCGGCATCATCGTGCTCACCTTTGTCGTGGGCTTCAAGGACGAGGACGCCAACCCGATGCAGGTCGTACTCAGGACGGGGCTGTTCATTCTCTTCGCCTTCGGCATAGGTCTGATCTGCTACTACATTTTCAAGTTCATCGACAAGCGCCATCCTCACCAGAGGCGCGTCCCGATACTTGGTCTGGCGCTGTGTATGTTCCTGGCCTACGCCGCCGAGAAATACTTCGGCATCGCGGACATCACCGGCGCTTACGTTGCAGGGCTTATCCTGTGCAGCCTGCACGACTCCAACTACATTGCACGCAAGGTCGATATAAACTCCTACATGGTATTCGGCCCCGTGTTCTTTGCCAGCATCGGTCTCAAGACCGAGCTCGGCGGCTTCACGGCGGAGCTTATTGCATTCTCGATAGGCTTTGTGCTTGTGGCGCTGCTCTGCAAGATCATCGGCTGCGGTCTGATGGCCAAGGTCATGCGCTACAGCTGGCGTGACAGTGCGAAGGTCGGTGTCGGAATGATGACACGCGGAGAGGTAGCGCTGATCGTTTCCCAGAAGGGGCTTTCGGTCGGTATGCTTGAGAGCAAATACTTTGCTTCGGTCATTCTGCTGATAATCGTTTCGTCGATAATAACGCCGATAATACTGAAGCTTCTTTTCCGCGGAGAATCCACCCCGGATACGGCCGACGCGGGCACCAACGCCACCACCAGCACAGCCTAACAACGCATAAAGGAGCCGACAGGAGAAAGAAAAGGAGAGGAGAAAACACCTCCAATAATGAACACCGCCAAACCGAAAAAAACGAACCGGAAAACGGCTCGTTTTTTCTTTAGCGTTCGTACACAATCAGTACGAGCGCATTTTTAGCATAGTGTTTTTTATGAGACAGAAGGATAATAGAACCGAAAAAAACAGCCGCCTTAACTATTTTTCACCACAGCGGATATACGGGTATACCAATATGACTTGTTCTCAATCTCTGTATAACGATCCATTATCTTTTGATCAACAATAATACTCAAAAATGATAGACATTTTTCAGATATTGATATAGGATCATATTCTCCTTGTTCTGTCAGCACAAAAGATTCATATTTTATTCCATCAGTATAAAGTAGCATTTCAAATGTTTCGTCATAATATATCCAGTACAATATATTATTATCTTCAGACACTAATCTTACAATTTTTTCAGGTCTAGTGTCGAAGTATATCTTAGGAGAGTTATCTATTGAAAAACAATTATTATCACGATAATCTCTAAAAAACGAAATACTGTATGAAACATTATTTGAATCAACAATTTTATATTCAACGGTTTTATTATTCTGTTGTTGATTCGATATTTTTATACATAAAACAACTGTAATAATCACTACAATAACTATAGCTGCCAGAGTCGAGGGAAGTATTATTCTTTTCTTACTCATATTCGATCAAATCCTTTCAGGCTCCCGACTGAACGGTGGTGAGTGAGTTAACATCACCATTCGATCGTAGAGACATCGGCGGGGGTCTTGTTCAGGGTCACGCTGTCTACCCTGCTGTTCTTCACCCTTATCACCCTGTCGGCCATGGGGGTGATCGCGGAGTTGTGGGTTATGACTATGACCGTCATGCCGTTCTTGCGGCAGGTGTCCTGCAGCAGGGCCAAGATCGTCTTGCCCGTGTTGTAGTCGAGGGCGCCTGTGGGTTCGTCACAGAGCAGAAGCTTAGGCTTCTTTGCAAGCGCTCTGGCAATGGAGACCCTCTGCTGCTCACCGCCCGAAAGCTGCGAGGGGAAGTTGTCTATCCTGTCGCCGAGGCCGACGTCGTTGAGCACCCGAACAGGGTCGGCGGCGTCCTTGCAGATCTGCGCCGCAAGCTCTACGTTCTCCTTCGCCGTCAGGTTGTTGATGAGATTATAGAACTGGAACACAAAGCCGATGTCGTAGCGCCTGTAGGCGATGAGCTGCCTGCGCGAGAGAGCCGCGATGTTGCGGCCGTCAACGATGATCTCGCCCTCGTCGCAGCTGTCCATGCCGCCAAGCATATTGAGGATAGTCGTCTTGCCTGCGCCCGAAGCGCCGACGATCACGGCGAACTCGCCCTTCTCTATCTCAAAGCTGACTCCGTCCGAGGCGCTGATCGTCACCTCGCCCATTCGGTAGCGCTTGTAAACGTCCCTGAACTCCACAAAAGCCATTTAGCCTTCCTCCCTTGCTGCTGTCTTATTTGATTATAACCTATAGGAGCGGTGCTGTCAAGGACGGTCGGTCACGGGCGCTGTCCGGAGGCATCCTTGCTCCGACCCAAACAAAAAACGCTGCAAGCCTGTGCTCGCAGCGTTTTTATTATTTCATCTTATCAGAAGCCGAGGATAGCCTTGAAATCTGCGGCAATGGTCTGCTCCAGAGCGGCAGCGGCCTCGCGGCTCTCGCCGATAGTGGTGTAGTACGCCTTGATCTTGGGCTCGGTGCCGGAGGGACGGATGATAACGCTTGCGCCCTGCTCCAGCTTGAATGCGAGCACATCGCTCTTAGGCAGCGTGAGGGCTGTCTTGGCGCCTGTTGTCATGTCGGTCTCTTCGGAGGCAACGTAGTCGGCCACGCTCTCTACCTTCAGGCCGCCGATAGCTGCGGGAGGAGCTGCGCGAAGGCCTGTCATGATCTCCTTCATTCTTTCCATACCGCTGGCGCCCTCACACTGGAAGGAGGCCTGAGTGTGGACATAGTTGCCGTACTCCTTGTACATAGCCTCTCTTGCCTGTAACAGAGAGATGCCCTTTGTGCGGTAGAAGGCTGCCATCTCGCAGATGAGCATAGAGCCCACGACAGCGTCCTTATCGCGGACGTAGGAGCCTGCCAGATAGCCGTAGCTCTCTTCAAAGCCGAAGATATATCTGTCGGCCTCGTTGTCTGCCTCGAGGAAGCCGATCTGCTCGCCGATGAACTTGAAGCCTGTGAGCACCTCGCGGAGCTCGACGCCGTACTCGGCGGCGATCTTCTTGCAGATATCCGTGGTAACGATAGTCTTTACTGCCACGGGTCTCTCGGGCATTGTGCCGAGGGCTGTTCTCTCCTGGCAGATATATTTCAGCAGCATAGCGCCCACTTCATTGCCCGAGAAGAGCACATAGTTGCCCTCGGGGTCGGGAACGGCGATGCCTACTCTGTCGCAGTCGGGGTCTGTAGCCAGCAGCAGGTCGGGCTTAACGGTCTTGCAGAGCTCGAGACCCTTTGCCAGCGCCTCCTTGATCTCGGGGTTCGGGAAGGGGCAGGTGGGGAAATTCCCGTCGGGCAGCTCCTGCTCGGGAACTACCGTGACCTCGCTTATGCCGATCTTCTTGAGGATAGCTCTGACGGGCTTATTGCCTGTGCCGTTGAGCGGAGTATAAACGACCTTCAGGCCGCTTGAAGCTACGAGGTCGGTATGCACGCCCTGCTCGGCGACCTTATCGAGGTACTTGTCGATGACCTCCTGCTTGATATACTCTATCCTGCCCTGAGCGAGAGCCTCGTCGAAGCTCATGGTCTTTGCGCCGCCGAACATCTCGACGCTGTTGATCTTGCCGATAACAGCATTTGCGGCATCGAGGGTGATCTGGCAGCCGTCGGCGCCGTAGACCTTATAGCCGTTGTACTTTGCGGGGTTATGCGAGGCAGTTACCATGATGCCTGCCTTGCAGCCCAGCTCTCTTACTGCCCACGAGAGGCAGGGTGTAGGCATGAGCTCTGAATAGATATAAGCCTTGATGCCGTTTGCGGCGAGGACTGCTGCTGCCTCCTTGGCAAAGACGTCGCTCTTTATCCTCGAGTCATAGCTGATCGCGACTGCTGCATCTGTAAAGGCCTCGTTCACATAATCGGCAAGGCCCTGGGTCGCACGTCTGATGGTATAGACGTTAAGTCTGTAGGTGCCTGCGCCGATAACGCCGCGAAGGCCGCCCGTACCGAATTCAAGGTCGCGGTAAAATCTGTCCTGGATAGCATCGGCATCGTTCTCGATAGCCTTGAGCTCTGTCTGGAGGTCGGGATCGTCTGTTGCCTTCTCGCACCAGAGCTTATAGAGTTCCATTTCATTCATAGTTATCACCTCATCAAAGATTTACTGACACTGCAAAGAGCCGCCGGGCTCTTTCTTATAACTAATTATATCATATTTTCAGCAATTAGCAAGAGCTAATTCACAAAATTTCTGTTAATTCTCTATTTAATTCCCCCACCGGCTATCAATCGAGCGCTTGGCAGGGCTTTGCGAGCCTCCCCGGAGGGGAGGCAGGCGCCTTTGTGAATGAGTTCGCGGTGCAGCCGTTTTTTGATTCACCCACCAATGTTTCACTTCATCACTTGGCAAGGGTCTCAGCGCCGCCCTCTAAGGGCGGTGGGCGCCTTTGTGAATGAGGCTGCGTCCTTGCCGTTAGGAGGGGCTTGTTCCGGGTGGAACGTTATGGCTTGTGTTAGATTCTTTATTCACCCACCAAGGTTTAGATTCATCGCTTGGCATCGGTCTCGGCGCCGCCCTCTATATGAGATGCTGATATAGAAGTTTTTCGCCGCAGTATTACTGATCTGCAATCAGAAGTACTATGGCGTTTTTTCTATTGACAGTACAGTGATGCGGTGCTATAATAGTTACTAACATTAATCGGAAATTAACGAGGTAACACAACATGGAGATCAGGTTATTCAAGCCGGAGGATGCTGAAGAAACCGCTTTGGTCATTGAAAAAACTCTGCGTGTAAGCAACAGCAAAGATTATCCCGAGCAGTACATAGAATTTAATGTAGCTTCTCATTCGGCAAACGAGTTGATAAAGGCTTCAAAAGAACGACATATGTATGTGATCTGTGATGAAGACCGTATCATAGGAACAGGCGGAATAGCTGGATACTGGGGTAGCCTCACCGAGAGTATTCTGCTGACCATATTTGTTTTACCGGAGTATCAAGGACAAGGATTTGGAAAAAAACTGATTGAGACTTTAGAGAAAGATGAATACTTTTTAAGAGCGCAGCGAATTGAAATCCCCGCTTCACTTACAGCGGTTGATTTTTACCGCAAAATGGGTTATGATTATAAAAATGGAAATGCCGAACCCGAAGATGGATTGATGTATCGTCTGGAAAAATACAGATAAGTTATGATTTGCCGCACTAAACAGTTATCAGCCCCGAGCCAGTCAAAGCTGCAATTGCGCACAAGGCTGAGGGCGAGGGCATTGCGTGGTGCACGCTGTGCACAAATTCTGATTTGCCGCATTAAACAGTTGTCAGCCCCGAGCCAGTCAAAGCTGTAATTGCGCACAAGGCTGAAGGCGAGGGCATTGCGTGGTGCACGCTGTGCACAAATTCTGATTTATCATAGTAACAATAAATACAATGCCCCTGAGCACTTTGAGATGCTCAGGGGCAAAACTTCTATATGGGTATCTTTTTAACGGGTGAGGGCTGTTTTATATGCTTTGAACTTTTGCGGCTCAACGCTTCAGCTTAGTACATTCCGCCCATGCCGCCGCCTGCTGCGGCTGCCATAGCTGCATCTGCTGCGGGTTCCTTGATGTCGGCAACGAGGCTCTCGGTTGTGAGCACCATAGAAGCAACGGAAGCTGCATTCTGGAGCGCCGAGCGTGTTACCTTAGTCGGGTCAACGATACCTGCGGGAAGCATATCCACATACTCCTCGTTGTAAGCATCGAAGCCGTAGCCGATCTTTCTGGAGCGGACGATCTTGTCGATGATGACGCTGCCCTCGAGGCCGGCGTTCACGGCGATCTGTCTTACGGGCTCCTCAAGAGCCTTGAGGACGATCTGGGCGCCTGTCTTCTCGTCGCCTGTCAGCTTGTCGCAGAGCTTCTTGACTGCCGGCATAGCGTTGATAAGGGCTGTGCCGCCGCCTGCAACGATGCCTTCCTCAACGGCTGCCTTTGTAGCTGCGAGGGCGTCCTCGATGCGGAGCTTCTTCTCCTTCATCTCGATCTCGGTAGCAGCGCCGACCTTGATAACTGCAACGCCGCCTGCAAGCTTAGCAAGTCTTTCCTGAAGCTTCTCACGGTCAAAGTCAGAGGTCGTGGTCTCGATCTGAGCACGGATCTGGCCTACGCGGTTCTTGATCTCGCCCTTGTCGCCTGCGCCGTCAACGATGATAGTATTCTCCTTCTGTACGACAACCTGACGGGCACGGCCGAGCTGATTGATCTGAGTCTCCTTCAGCTCAAGGCCGATCTCCTCGCTTATTACCTGGCCGCCGGTCAGGATAGCGATATCCTGGAGCATTTCCTTTCTTCTGTCGCCGAAGCCGGGAGCCTTTACCGCAACGCAGGTGAAGGTGCCGCGGAGCTTGTTGACGATAAGGGTAGACAGAGCCTCGCCCTCAACGTCCTCGGCGATGATGAGCAGCTTCTTGCCGCCCTGAACGATCTGCTCGAGCAGGGGCAGGATCTCCTGGATATTAGAGATCTTCTTATCGGTGATGAGGATATAGGGGTCGTCGAGCACGGCCTCCATCTTCTCGGTATCTGTTACCATATAGGGAGCGATATAGCCGCGGTCGAACTGCATACCCTCAACGACCTCGCTGTAGGTCTCGGCGGTCTTGGACTCCTCGATAGTGATAACGCCGTCGGCGGAGACCTTCTCCATAGCCTCGGCGATCAGCTGGCCGACCTTCTCGTCAGCAGAAGAAACGGTAGCAACTCTTGCGATGTCTGCCGAGCCCTTTATCTTCTTGGAGTTTGCAACTATGCTCTCTACAGCTGCATCAACGGCCTTTGCCATACCCTTTCTTACGATCATCGGGTTTGCGCCTGCGGCGATGTTCTTCATGCCCTCGCGAACCAGCGCCTGAGCGAGCAGGGTAGCTGTAGTGGTGCCGTCGCCTGCGGCGTCGTTGGTCTTGGTGGCAACTTCTTTCACAAGCTGAGCGCCCATGTTCTCGAAGGCGTTCTCAAGCTCGATCTCCTTTGCGATAGTCACGCCGTCGTTGGTGATGAGCGGAGCACCGAACTTCTTGTCAAGAACAACGTTCCTGCCCTTGGGTCCGAGGGTGATCTTAACTGTATCGGCAAGTTTGTCGATACCTGCCTGCAAAGCCTTTCTGGCTTCTTCTCCGTAGATTATATCCTTTGCCATAAATAATCAGTCCTTTCCTATGTTCCGAGATCACTTAACTATTGCGAGAATGTCTTCCATCTTAACGATGATATATTCCTCGCCGTCAAGCTTTACGTTTGTGCCGCTGTACTTGGAGATGAGCACCTTGTCGCCCTTCTTCACAGTCATCTCAACGTCCTTCTTGCCGTCTCCCACCTCGATAACGTTTGCTATCTCGGGCTTTTCCTTAGCCGAGCCTGCAAGTATTATGCCGCTCTTGGTGGTCTCTTCGGCCTCTGCCATCTGCAGCACTACTCTGTCCTGTAACGGTTTGATCGTCATTATGAACCTCTCCTTTTTATAATAGGCGTCCCTGCGGAGCCTGTATTGTTTTACTTTTAGCAGACGAGCCGCTAAAGTGTTAGCACTCTTTATTCCCGAGTGCTAATTATAATTATAATCCCTTTTCTGAAAAATTCAAGTCTATACTGTCGTTTTTTCAAAATTTTGTAGATTTGCACAACGTTTCTGAATCAAACAGCGCATCGCTTGTGCATTTTGCTTCTGTGCGTGAAGCTCTTCCGAAAGCCCTCGCAGGTGTATCCTCCCGCACAATTCCATTTGACCACCACCGTATCGCGAGGGAACCCCAGCACATCACACTGTAGTAAACGAGCTTGCGAGTGATCACGCGGATCAAAAAAACTTTACTTTTGGATGGGGGTGTGGTATAATGGTTTTGATAATATCCGAAAGGGAGCATAGAAATGGAGCTTTTGAAAAGGACATGGGCCGAGATCGACCTCGACGCCGTTGCCTCAAATCTTGAAAACTATAAAAGCCGCCTGCCAGCAGGGGTCGAGCTGATGTGCGTCGTCAAGGCCGCCTGCTACGGCCATTCCGACCTTGCCATCTGCCCGATGCTGCAGGAGCTGGGCGTCAGATGGTACGCCGTCTCGAACGCCGAGGAAGCGCTGAGGCTCAGAGAGCTCGGCATAACGGGAGATATACTTATCCTCGGCTCGACACCGCCCGAGGCCGCAGGCGAACTCGCCGACCATGACATTATCCAGGCCGTCACCGACGAGGCTCACGCCATCGCACTCGACGAGGCGCTTTCGGGCAAAAAGCTGCGCTGCCACGCAGCCATCGACACGGGCATGACACGCATCGGCCTCCGCGGCACCCCCGAAGAGGCCGCAGAGCGCCTGAAACGTATCTCAGAGCTCGAGAGCATCAAGCTCGAGGGCATATTCACCCACTACGCTGTCGCCGACAGCAGCGACAGCTCCGACCGCGACTACACAGCAGAGCAGACCCGGCGCTTCTTCGCCGTCCGCGACGCCGCCAAGGCCGCGGGCATCACGCTCGAGCAGTGCCACTGCCTGAACTCTGCGGGAGGACTATATTACCCCGACCCGCGCTCGACCCTTGCAAGGCTCGGCATCGTGCTTTACGGGCTCTATCCCGACAAAGCCACTCCCCTGCCCTTCGAGCCCGAGCCCGTAATGACGCTGAAGTCCACCATCTCGATGATAAAGCGCATCGAGGCGGGAGAGTCCGTCAGCTACGGCAGAACGTTCACCGCTGACCACCCGATGACCGTTGCCACCGTGACCTGCGGCTACGCCGACGGCTATCCCAGAGCGCTCTCGAACAAGGGCTGGGTGCTGCTGCACGGACAGCGGGCACCCATCATCGGACGAGTGTGCATGGATCAGTTCATGATCGACATAAGCGGCATCACGGGCGTTGTGCCCTTCGAGACCGTTACGCTCATGGGCGCCGACGGCAGCGAGGTGCTTACCGCCGACGACCTTGCTGCCCTGACGGGCACGATCGGCTACGAAATAGTCTGCGGCATCACCTCCCGTGTGCCGCGTGTCGCTTACCGCAGCGGCGAGAGGATAGGCGTATTCAGAGTTTAAGAAAGCAGAAAGCCCACAGGAACAGGCCTGTGGGCTTTTCTCTATCTCAATGTAACTCATTGTAATCTTTGAAGGATATGTCAGCCTCCTGCAGCATGGCGGCTTCGTCCTCGGGATAGCTTCCGCCGAGAACGGCTGCTGTGGTGAAGCCGCCGCTGTTGGCTCCGCGAACTGCTTCTATAATGTCCTCAAATACGATGCAAACGGAGGCATCAAGGCCGAGGCGCTCTGCTGCCAGCTCGTAAACGTCGGGAAAGCCTTTGCCCCTGGGCGCCTCCTCGGTGGAAATAAAAGCATCGAAGCAATCGTAGATGCCGTTGTTTTTTAGCACCGCCGAATACAGCACCACGTTCGAGGCCGTCGCAAGGGCGATCTTCTTTCCCTGCTGCTTCAGGCTTCTGACGAAACGGTCGGCGTGGGGTTTTGTGCGTATGCGGTGGGCGTATTCGTCAAGAGCGAGACTGAACCACTCGTCCTTTATGCTCTCAAGGCTGTCGGGCAGCGAGAAGCGCTCCTTTGTGTAAACGGCAGCCATGTTGAAATCCATAGCCGCGAGCGCCCTGCAATAATCCTCGGGAACCCCGAAGCCCCTTCTTGCAAGAAAGACCTCGTCCACCCTGTTCCAGACGTGGGCGCTTTCCACAAGCGTCCCGTCAAGGTCGAATATATAGCCCTTAAAGGAGTAAATGTCTGTTTTGCTCAACTGTCTCACCTCTGAATGACCTTCGCCTTGTAACCCGCTTCCGTAACTGCGGCGATGAGCTCGCTGTCAGGGACGTCACGCGAAATGGTCAGGCTTGCGGTCTTGTCCTCGAGGGAAACACTCGCGCTGACGCCGTCTATGCCCTCTAATGCCTGAGTCACGGCAGCAACGCAGTGCTCGCACATCATGCCCTTCACGCGAAGGGTCTTTTTTGTTTCCGCGGAGCCGTCGCCTGACGTGAGCAGCACCCCGCGGACAGCATCCTTCGGGGGCTTGTCGCGCTTCGGGTCGCGGATGTTTTTCAGGTTCAGCCTGAGCGCGTTCGTGACCACGCAGAAGCTTGAAAGGCTCATGGCTGCGGCGCCGAACATCGGCGAGAGCTCCCACCCGAACAGCTTTATATAGGCTCCCGCAGCCAGCGGGATACCGATGACGTTATAGAAAAACGCCCAGAACAGGTTCTCGTGGATATTCCGCAGGACGAAGCGGCTGAGCCTTACGGCAGCTGCTGCGTCAAGCAGGCTGCTCTTCATCAGGACAACGTCTGCGGCGTCGATGGCAACGTCCGTGCCTGCGCCGACGGCTATCCCGACGTCGGCTCTGGTCAGGGCGGGGGCATCGTTTATGCCGTCGCCGATCATGGCTGTCCTGCCCTGCTTTGAGAGGCGGCGGACAACGCTTTCCTTTCCCTCGGGGAGAACGCCTGCCACTACCTCGTCAACGCCGGCAAGGGCGCCGACAGCACGGGCTGTGCGTTCGTTGTCGCCCGTGAGCATCACGACGTGTATGCCCATTTCCTTGAGCTCCCCGACGGCCCTGCGGCTGTCCGGCCTGATCTCGTCAGCAACGGCGATAAGGCCGAGGGCGCGGCCGTTCTCGGCGAAGAGCATTGGCGTCTTGCCCTGCTCGGCAAGGGTCAAGGCCTGCTCTGAGAGGGCAGCGCTGTCCGTACCGAGCTGCTTCATCACCGACTCGACGCTGCCGCCGAGAAGGGTGGCGCCATTATGCTCCGCACGGACGCCGCTGCCGGCCAGCGCCTCAAAGGCCGTGACCTCAAAGGCCTCGGCGCCCTGAGCTTCGGCATAACGGACTATTGCCGAGGCAAGGGGGTGCTCGCTTTTTCTCTCGAGCGAAAAGGCCGCCCGAAGCAGCTGCTGCTCGGTCAGCCCCTCTGCCGGGACGATGTCGGTCACGGCGGGAGCGCCGCTGGTTATTGTGCCTGTCTTGTCGATGGCTGCTATGCGGAGCCTGCCCGTTTCCTCAAGAGAGGCTGCGGTCTTGAAAAGTATGCCGTTTCTGGCGCCGACACCGCTGCCGACCATGATCGCCACGGGCGTTGCGAGCCCGAGAGCACAGGGACAGCTTATCACCAGCACGGAGATGCCTCTTGCAAGGGCATAGCCCGGCTCCTGTCCCACCAGCAGCCAGATGACCGTGGTGATAACGGCTATCCCGATGACCACAGGCACGAAGATGCCCGAGACCCTGTCGGCGGTCTTGGCGATAGGCGCCTTGGTGGCTGCGGCGTCGCTTACCATTTTTATTATCTGTGAGAGGGTGGTGTCCTCGCCGACGCGCGTGGCCTGACATTTCAGGTATCCCGAGCGGTTGACCGTGGCTGCGGAGACCTTATCTCCCGCCTGCTTGTCCACCGGGACGCTCTCGCCCGTAAGAGAAGACTCGTCAACGGCGCCCGAGCCTTCAAGTATGATCCCGTCCACGGGGACGGAGGCTCCCGGGCGGAGCACAAAGACATCGCCCAGCTTGACCTGCTCGATCGGAACTTCTTCCTCGCCCTCGTCAGTGACGATCACGGCGGTGGCAGGCGCAAGGCTCATCAGGCTTTTGAGGGCGTCGGTCGTCCTGCCCTTGGAACGCGCCTCGAGCAGCTTGCCGACAGTTATCAGGGTGAGTATCATTGCCGCAGACTCGAAGTAGAGCCCGTGCAGCAGCTCGTGAGCCCTGCCGTGGTCGCCGGACTGGACGGCGGCGGTCATCATAAAGGTCAGCGCGACGCTCCACAAAAACGAGACCCCCGACCCGAGAGCCACAAGGGCGTCCATGTTCGGGGCTCGGGAGGCCATGCTCCTGAAGCCGCTGACAAAGAAGCGGCCGTTTATTATCATCACTGTCCCGCAGAGCAGCAGCTGTGTCAGAGCCATGGCGAGAGGGTTGCCGCTAAGGGCTTTCGGCAGGGGCCAGCCCCACATTCCGTGACCCATAGACACATACATCAGCGCCAGCAGGAAAAGGGCAGAGGAAACGAGCCTGCGCACGAGCCTTGGAGTTTCTCTGTCCTCGAGGCCTGTGTCGGTACGGGCTTCCCTGCCCTTTTCGCTTGCTCCGTAGCCGGCTTTTTCAACTGCGGCGATAACGGCCTCAGGGCTGGCGCTGCCCGTGACTCCCATAGAGTTCGTGAGCAGGCTGACGGCGCAGCTGTCCACGCCGGGAACGCCTCTGACCGCCTTTTCGACCCTTGCGCTGCACGCAGCGCAGGTCATGCCTGTGACATTGTATTGCTTGATCGCCATTGTTTCATCCCTTCTATTTTGCAATGGCAGTACGGCGCTCGGGCTTACGCCTTGTTAAGGAGCGCTGCCGCCTTCAGGATCGCCAGCTGTGTCTTGGCGTCGGGGAGGCGGTTGTCATATACCATTTGCAGAGCCTCGGCAAAGGGCAGCTTGACGACGTCGATGAACTCGTCCATGTCAAGATGCTGCTCGCCGAAATGCAGGCCTCTGGCAAGGTACATATGGATTATCTCGGTGTCGTAGGCAACCGTGGGATAGAGGCAGCCGAGATAGTCGAAGCTGTCGGGCACGGCGCCAATCTCCTCTTTGAGCTCGCGCAGGCCGCACTGCCTGTGATCCTCGCCGTATTCGAGCTTTCCCGCAGGTATCTCGGTGAGGACTGTCCTGAACGGATAGCGGAACTGCTTGACCATATAGATATTCCCCTCGTCGTCAACGGGCACGACGCAGACACCGCCCGGGTGCTTGATAAGCTCTCTGGTGGCTGCTCTGCCGTCCTCGAGCTCAACCTCGTCAACGAAGAGCTTTACGACTATCCCGTCAAACTTCTGCTCGCTGGAGAGAGTCCTCTCCTCAAGATGTTCGGCTGTCTGATGCATATTTATACCTCTTTCTTATTTTTCTTTTTTGCGCTTTTTCAGCTTGTCCAGATCAACATAGGCGTAGCCGACATAGCCCGCAAAGGCCAGCAGGCCGACGATGGATATGATCCTGCCTGCCACAAGGCCGGGGGTCTGATAGTGGAAGGTGATGGTGCTGTCGCCCGCAGGTACGCGGACCGCCATAAAGCCGTAATCCACCTTTTCAACATCAACGGCCTCGCCGTTTACCTCGGCAGTCCAGCCCCGCTCGTAGGGAACGGAGAAGAAGACGAGCATATCCTTTTCAAGCTTGATCTTGGCGTCGAAGCCGTAGGAATCCTCCTTGAAGTAATAGCAGGAGTGGGCGCGTTTTTCCTCGCAGGCACTGTCGTAGAGCTTCTTGGAGATCTCCTGAGTGGTGTACTCGCCCTTGGTGACGATGTCGCTGTACTTGATCTGCTGATCCTGATCGAGGACAAGCGCCTGCATCAGCAGTATGGTCTTGTCCACCTCGGCGGCCTTCTTGATGTCGTCGTCGGTGATGTACTCGTCGAAGGCGAAGCCCATCGGCACGAAGTTCTTGTTCTCAAAGATATTGAAGCCGTTCTGCATATCGACCCACTCGAAGTCGGTCATCTGGGAGAGGGTCTTGTTGTGGGTGATCTTTGCCTTGCCTGCAAGCTGGTCGTTGTTCAGCTCGCTGAAATAATACTTGACGGAGAAGAGCCCGCGGAGGGGGTAGAGATTTGTTTCCATTCTTGACGCAACGTCACGGGTCTGGCCGATCTCGGTATAGAACTCCATAAGAGACACGGGCACGACGCTCTGGAAGGCACGCATGGACTTAAGATCCCAGTACATACACCAGTTATCGACGTTCTTCGAGGTGTCGATGCGGTAGAAGGTGTTATCCAGCCCTGACATATCGCCGTCAAGCTTGGCCATGTCAAGGTTGTCGGAGCCGTTGATGCAGCGGTCGATATAGTCGGGGTTCAGGTCGCCCTGCACCACGCCGTAGATGACCGAAGAAGCCATGCAGACAACGCAGGCTGCGGAGGTCATAACGCAGAGTATCTTCTTGCCTGCCTCCTTGTCCCACGCGATCTTGTAGACCGCAAAGAAGAGCATCACGACCATCACGCCCGTGACAAGTCCCTGGACGTAATAGAGCTCGGGATACTGGGGCACAAGGCCGTAGAGGGTCTTGCCGTCCTTCTGCTTCGGCAGCAGGCCGATGCCGACGAAAACCGCGGCGGCAGCCGCACAGGGAATAAAGCCCAGCCGCAGCAGCCTTGCGTCCTCGTCGATGACCTGAGCGGTCATGAGGCACATGATGAGTATGGGCATATAGAACCAGCGGGTGTAATAGCTGCTGTTGAACAGGATAAACGCGGAGTTGAGCACAGGCACGCAGGCCATCACAAGGCAGACCATGATGATCTTGTTCTGCCACTGCTTCTTGTGCGCTCTCATAAAGGCGATGACGCCGCACATCGAGAACATCGGCAGATAGCCCGCCAGCGACGCCCAGCGCCCCTTGTCGGCGTTCAGGATATTAACTCTTGCGGGCATATCCGAGAGCATGAAGAACGCCTGGAAGATGCGCGGTATGCGGACGTTCTCAGCGTACACGACCATATCGAGGCCGTAGAGATAGCGGGCGACACGGGGATTGTAGATCGTATCCATGATCGCGGGCAGCAGCATTGCGCAGGCCAGCATTCCGCCCAGCACACATTCTATTACGAGGTGCAGGAAGATCTTGAAATCCATTTTGAAATGCTTGTCCGTGCAGCGGATAAAGAAATAGATCAGCATGAACACGAACTCGCAGACGAGGAAGAAGTAGCTGATGGTACCGAGCAGGCCGATGATGAGCGCCATCGGTCCCTTCCTGTTGTCCTGGGTCACCATCTCGAAGCTCAGGAGCAGCAGCGGGAAGAAGGCGGTGACGTCATGGAAGTGGTTGAAGAACACGTTATAGGTCTGGAAGCCCGAGAAGGCGTAGAGCATACCGCAAATAAATGCGGCCTCTGGGCTCCTGACGAACCTGCGGGCGTAGGCATAGGCTGTGACGGCAGCGGTCGCTGTTTTAAGCGCAAGCAGCCAGGGCATCAGGTAGGCCACGGCCTTCAGCGGGAAGATCGTCGTCAGCCAGAAGAAGGGGCTTCCCAGCAGGTAGAAGGAATAGGAGCTGATGAAGTTAGCGCCGAGGTCGGTGCCCCAGTCCCAGCCGAGGGCGCCCTCTCTTACTGCCTCGTTGGCGTGATAGTAGAACATCATCTGCTGGGAGTTGAAATCTCCGTAATACAGGAAGATGCCTTTATTATAGATCATTGACGGTATAAAGCCGACCATCATGCCGAAAAAGGCGATGGCGAACAGCTTGCCGTAGAGCTCGCCCTTCGGCAGAGATATGCGTTTCAGAAATCCTGGTTTTTCAGTCATGTTATAGTCCTCATATCGGAAAGTTTTTGCAGCCGAGACTGCACCACATTATATTGTAGCATATTCGGCGGGAAATGTAAAGAGGTTTTTGCTGCACTTTGCGCTGCGCAAAGTCCTTGACATAATTGACCATTTGTAGTATAATTAGTCTGTATAATTGTACTTTTGTTCTGAAAAGGAGGCAGCGTAATGGGCAGAGCAGGACGCGGCGGCGGTGGAGGCGGCTCCCGCGGGGGCAGCTTCGGCGGATCGAGAGGTTTCTCCTCCCGTTCCTTCGGCAGCTCTTCGCACAGGAGCGGTTTCGGCAGTTCGGGCAGGAGCAGCTATCACTCCTCCTACCACCCTCACCATTCGTATTACAGATATAACAGCGGCCCCAAGTTCTACTACTTCGGCGGCTCGCGCTACAGCGGCGGCTATTCGGGCGGCTACAGCAACAATGTGTCCTCGGCCTTCCACGCTATCAAGTGGGTGGCGATAATCATACTGATAATCGTTATCTTAGCGCCAAGCACAAGCTCCAGCGCAGGCAATGGCGGCTCGATCACCAAGTCCACGGTGGATCGTGAAAAGCTTCAAGCCACCACCCTCAAGGAGACCGACTACTGCTATGACGAGCTTGGCTGGATAACGAACCAGAAGACGCTTGATACGGGAATGGCTCACTTCTACAAGGAAACGGGCGTTTACCCGATGCTGATAATCACGGGCAACGACGGCTCGGAGTACGGGTCGCTCGAGAAATACTCGAACGCGCTTTACGACAAGTACATCGAGGACGACGCGCACGTTCTGGTGCTCTTCTGCGAGAAGAACGAAACGCCGCAGGTCGCCATCTGCGTTGGGCAGGAGGCCATGGCGGTCATCGACGAGGAAGCCCGCACGATAATGCTGGATTACCTCGAAAGCTACTACTACTCCGACTATGACGAGAACCAGTATTTCTCGAAGGTGTTCTCGGAATCCGCAGACAGGATAATGCGCAAGACGCCGAGCTACGGCTGGATCGCGCTGATCTTCATTCTTATCATCGTCGTGCTGATAATACTTTTCAGATGGTGGAAGAAGAAAAAGAAGCAGAAGCTCGACGAGATGAAGAAGGCTCAGGACATACTGAACTCCGACCTGCACGAGTTCGGCGAGACAGCCTATTCCTCGGGCGGCAGCACGGGAGGATACTCCACGGGCGGCTACAATTCGGGATACTCGGGCAGCAGCACCACCCCGTCCGACACAATGGAATCGGTGGTATATCCCGAGGGCTACAACAGCTACGGCTCGGGATATTCAAACTCGGCGGTGGACGACCTGAAAGCGAAGTACGACAAGTGACCGCGCTGTCGCCGCAGGTGAAGCCTTGACCGCAGATCGAAAAGAGGTGCTGTTATGGGGCTCTTTGACAAGAAGAAAAACGAAAAGGACGAGATCGTGCAGCAGCTCAGCGAGCTGGCGATAAAGCTCTCGAAGGTACGCGAGCAGGTCGGCGAGCTGAACTCTCAGGTGCAGCGGCTGGAGCCCTCGGTGGCGCAGTACACAGCGCAGTCGCGAGAGCTTGAGGCCTACGCCAAAAAGGCGATCGCGGCCGAAAACACCGAAGACGCTCGGGTGTTCCTTAAAGAGAAGGCAGCCGTTGACGAAAAGCTGCGGGGAGCGCGGACGCGGTTTGATAACATTCGCCAGACCCGCGACAACGCCGTCGAGCTGCACGACAAGATAGTGCGGGAGCTGAACACCGCCAAGAGCAGGCTCGCTCTGCTTGAGGCACGCGAGCAGACAGCAGATGCACAGATCTCCGCAGGCGGCGGATATAAAGACAGAGGCAGCC
>OCTW011619329.1_pt1 | contig 25563 bp, 21 predicted proteins | sample 1539671 | NCBI WGS metagenome assembly OCTW01 (sample SAMN02144230, study PRJEB22623) | gut metagenome | biome: sheep rumen | host: Ovis aries | place: New Zealand | reverse complement strand
AACTACATAGAATAGGACATTTTTGTCATTGCTTGATTAAAATCATGTCAACGAAAAAACTCAAAATAGGAGAGAATAAGGGGTGAAAAACGGGAAAAGGGTGCGGAAAAATGACTTTTCGCACCCTTTTTTTCGTGAAAGCTATCACTTTACTGTGAGAAAGCATAGCTTTCACATCGTCATTCAATAGCTTTTATGCCCTGAAAGCATAGCTTTTACAGGGCAAAAAACACCGTTTTTTTATGCTTTTTTATAACCCACTGCTGATTATCAATGAGTTACAACCCTCCGTAGATTTCGCTATACGCGACCAGCAGGAAATAATTTTGAAATATAGCAAGCATGAGGCGTTAACGAAAAGCCCCGAATAGGACATTTTAGTGATTGGGGGTTTCCATATAGCATCCGCGTTGCTTACAGAAATCGATAAGAGAACCGAATACCTTGTCCTGATTCAGCAGCGAGGCATTGCCCACAATTATCTCCTTCTTTTTCGCACGTGTCAGCGCCACGTTGAGACGTCTGTCTATGATGTCGCCGTCCTCCTTGAAGGTGCTTGAGGTGAGGAAACGCAGCTGGTAGGGGTATTGCACAGTGAAACCGTAGATGATGACATCGCGTTGTGAACCCTGGTAGCGCTCCACTGTGTCAATGGTGATATTGTTCAGTTCGGGTATGTCATAGCGGCTTATGGCCTCGCGTATGGCTGTTATCTGGTTGCGGTAAGGCACGATTACTCCTATGGTGTCATTAGCGCGGAAAGCATCTCCACTATTGTCGTACACCTCCTTCACGCACTGCGCTATCACTACTGCCTCGTCGGCATTTACCTTATCAGATGATGTGTGCGTGGGCTTGTTTACTGATATGAACAATAATCTTTCCTTTATGGCATCCAACTGATGTGGCAATCCTACGATGCCAAGATTTCCGTTATAAAATGATATGTTGGGGAACTCCGCAATCTCAGGGTGCATACGCCCCTGTCTGCACAACATGTAGGAGTGTTCGCTATAGCGTCTCAGCAGACGCTCAAAGAGGGAGTTGCGGCAGTTTGTCAGTCCGATGTCAAGCAACAGCGGATTGTCCACCCGCGAGTTCTCCTCTGATTGTCCCACGACGGCAGGCAACTGCTTGTGGTCGCCTATCAATACAAACTTCTTTATGGAAACAACACCTGGGGATGATGTGGCGGCGAGCAGCCCGATGATGTTCGGCTCCAGTATCTGTGATGCCTCATCGATAATGGCGAGGTCAAAGGTCTTCAGGCTGAAGAGGTCTGTGGAACAACTGTTGATGGCTGTGGTGGTGCCAACGAATATCTTTGCTGACTGTATCAGTGACTTTATCTCTGTGATGTTACGACAAGCCTTACTCCTGTTTTCAAGGAGGAAGGGCAGGTATGCCTCATCGCATGACAAGGCGCTGCCTATCCTTATGAAAGAGTCGCAACCGTCAAGGCATAGCTTGCTGCATATCTCGTCAACGGCACGGTTTGTATATGCCATAAGCAGCACGGAGTGGTCATCCGTCAGTGCCTCGCGGAGTATGTTCATCAGTCCGAAGGAAGTCTTGCCCGTCCCCGGAGGACCTATGACGAGAAACATATCTTTGGCTTGCTTGGCACGCAATACGAGTTCATTGAAGTCTCCGTAATCGCCGTTGAGCCTCAAAGACGTGTCGGTAAGGGGTTGGCGGGTGCCGAGTATCAGCTTGCGGCGCTCCTCGGGGGCGGTAAGGAACTTGTGAAGCGCACGGTACTGTGCGGTCTGTGATGACTCGTAGAGGTCGTGCTCCACCGCCCATCTCCATCCATTACGCTCATGGAAAATCTCTTCATCCGTCTGGGGCGATTTGAGTACCAGTGTCACAGAGACATCGTTGTCGGTGAGCATAAGAGTGTGAATGGTGCATCTGTGGACTATGGCACGCCTTATGTCAGGCTCGGCATTGACGGGATAGGCATAGAGCGTTACGATGTCTCCCTTGCGGAAGTTGGCACTGTTCATTCCCTCGGTGTCATCGGCGCGAAGGGTAATGGCGGCGACCTGTCCGTTCTTTTTCTTTATCTCGGTGATGAGCAGGGAATATAGTATGGAGCCAGCCAACAGTTTGTCGGCAAGGGTGTCATGCCATTTTGCGGAGAAACCGGAGTTTTCCTTCGTGTTGTTTCCCATCTTTGCCATGACGTGCTCTGTAGCAGCAAACTGAGTCATACGCAGGAAGTAAGCCTTCTCAAGCGCTGAGGCGGTATGGATAGGCGACAGTATCTCCTCTATCTGCGGACGTATATACTGTGTCCAAAAGCGGTCGTTGGTGACTTTGCGTTTTATACTCTCGGGAGTGAGCTTCAGCAGTATGTCTGCGCCTCCCTTGGTGTATGACAACTGGCACCATGCCAGTTGGTTACGTATCATCAGTGCCTGACGGGTAAGCAGAGGAGCCGGACCGAGTTTTACCAATCCATGGCGGTACTTAGAGTATAAGAGGAAAGCGTTGATATGGCTGTTGGGTATGTCGTGTCCGTCTATCTTGTAACCGTAATGCAGCAGGGCCATGTAAAGCAACATCTGCACATAGTGCTTCTCCTGATATACTGGAGTGTCGGGGGTGTGCATGGGAAATCCACCCTTGCCCGATTTCTGCTCTATGAGTACGCGGAAGTCTTTTTGTAACATATCCATACGTCCCTGCAAGCCCAGCGTCTCGCAGAAGAATGATGGCTCTATCAGTGACAGCGAGGACTGGAAATGGCCCACCTCTTGCTTCAGCGTCTCGCTGACGGCAGTGTGTATGTTGTCACGCTGCTGTTTGGCAAGGGCATGGAAAGACTCGTCAATGTCGGTGGCGGCAGCCATTGACAGCGCGTTGCGGTGGAAGAAGTCGGTGACGCTCTCTGCATAGCTGCGCTTGCGCCCGTGTAACTCTTCGTCAAGGAACTGTGAGGCGAGGTTACCCAGGTGTATGGCACGGGTGGAGGGCATTGTGCACAGGTTGTTGAGCAATGCTATGTATGGCGTGTCGGCATAACTCTCAAAACAGCTTGCCACTGTGGATATGTCTATGAGGTAGTCGGGGTACAGTATAATGAGCTCAGGTACCAGCACCTTGCCGTCGCTGCGCTCTTCTGTATGCGGTCTGACAAGGTTTATCTCGCAACCTTTGTCAAGCAGTTTCAAGATATACTCCCAGCCCTCGGGTACCACGGCGGTGGCAGGACCGGCCTCGTCGGTATCGCCCTTTATGGTGCTTTCGTCCCACTCCTGTACCACCATCCTGATGCAGTTGCTTACGCTGTGGCGATGTTCCTCGCTCTTGTGGCGCTTTGGAAAGAGAACGCTCAATTCACCGGGGATATCTACTTTGTATATAATACTGATAAACTTAGTGATAGCCTCAAGGTCTGTCTTGTAGTACTTTCTCAGCATTCCGGCGTCGGCCGTGCCTATGCCTTTTATGCGATGGCGCAGTGAATTGACGGCGCGTGACAGTGACGCGTTGACGTTATACTCATGGCACAGGAAGTCAATCTTCGCAAACAGACCACCAAAACGCAGACGGCTGTTGGCAAGCCGTTCCTCTATGCTGCGACGTAATACGATATTAAACAGTTTGTAGCATTGTCTCGCGTCTTTCTCAGCGTAGCCGGCGGCCTCAAGCAATATGTTGAAAAAATCAGTGTACATTATTACAAAGTTACGAAAAACAGAGCGAAGAGCCAAAATTTTTTATTAACTTTGTGGGGAAGAAAAAGATGTTTGGCTATGAACAGAGTAATCATGACCTTGTGTGGCATACTGTGTTATGTGTATGCAGCTGCGGCGGTGACTTTTATGTGTGACGGTAGGAGGATGACCACGTCGCCATCATGCCTGTATGTCAATGATAAGAAAAAGACGGCTGAGGCTGACTGGCGCTTCTCGCATGTGGCGGAGGCACTGAGGTATGCGGAGAGAAATGGCGTGAAGGATGGTGTCACGTATATATATGTGGAGCCATCGGTGTACTGGATGGATAACCCTGATGACCCAGAGGTCAGACGTCCGAAGAAGGGCAGCGTGCCTTATGCCATGGAGTTGGAGCTGAGTAACCTGTGTATAATAGGACTGGGCGAGAGTCCGGAGGATGTGGTGTTTGCTGTAAACCGCGGACAGACGCAGGGGGCTGACGGTAACTATACCATGTTTCATATAAAAGGCGACAATGTGTCGGCACGTAATGTGACGTTTGGCAATTACTGTAATGTGGACCTCGTATATAAGCGTGACAACAGCAAGAACAGACAACGGCGCAAACAAGCCATAGTGCAGGCGCAGATAGGTATCTGCGAAGGCGATAACTATCGCTTTGACAACTGCCGTTTCATATCGCGCCTTAACCTCTGCCCGTTTGTGGGTGTGCCGCATACGGATTATGAGAACTGCTATTTTGAGTGTACTGACGATGCGCTCAGTGGTACAGGCACATATAAGAAGTGCAGGTTTACCTTCTTCTCAAGTAAGCCGTTCTATACCACAGATAAAAGCATAGGGGCAAGGTTCATTGACTGTGACATATATACTAAAACCCACGGTACGCAATATCTTACCAAGGTGAGCGGACCGGTGACGATGGAGCGTTGTCGTTGGATCAGCGATGACCCAGAGCTGAAGATAGAATGGGACAAGCGTCCTGATCCGCGATATTTGTGTATGATGACCAATTGTACGCTTAACGGTAAGCCACTCATGGTGCCTACGCCCACAGAACCGCTGCCGCTGAGTCTGCCGCCGTTCTATGTACGTCAGACGGATGTTGTTCCCGGTCAGTGGACTGCCGATTGCTATAAGCCCAAGGATACGGAGGAATATCCGTGGACAGCAGATAACTCTAAGTCTGCGTGGGGATATGCCGAGGGCATGGACGGAGCCGAGGGTGAGTGGGGACTGGTGCAGTTGCAGAAAGGTGCAAGGCTGATGTACACACCGCGTGAGAGTGAGGTGAGGACAGACCAGCACTGCATCGTTACGCTGTGTCCGTGTAAAGGGGCAGGGCAGGGATTCGGCTCGGCCACAGGACAGTATCTTGACATCTGTATAAAGTTTGATACACATACCCTTACCGGATATGGCATAAGGTTCATACGCACTCCGGAATATGACCACGCAGTGGAGGTGTATTTGGTGGAGTATAATAAAGGAGAGATAAAGCGGATAAGTGAGCCTGAACGGTGTGACTTGTTTAAGAGTGAGTGTGGTGTGGAGCTGTCAGCTGTTGGTGATATTCTGACGGTCAACATAAAGCATAACGCTGAGACGCAGACATTGAAGGCGCAGATGACACGTGTATTGCCGTTCTCTGGTTTCCACCTGCAACATACAGGCAGCACGGGAGCTTCTGCTACGGTAATAAAGAGTATTTCATTAAGATAAGAAATAAAGGTATGATAGATTATAACAGCATAATAGATTCCTTTTACAAAGAAGGAGAGAACCCAGAGTTACGTAACATCTTGTTGAAGCATAGCCGTTATGTGGCAGACCTGGCGCTGAAGGTATGTCAGTGTCACAGGGAACTGGGTGCAGACGAGGATTTTGTGTATGGTGCGGCAATGCTGCATGACATTGGTATTATAAAGTGTGATGCCCTGGGTATATATTGTTTCGGAAAGGAACCATATCTATGTCATGGTGTGCTGGGTGCGGAGATGCTGCGCTCTTACTCACCGTCGTTAGAGCCCTATGCCAGAGTGTGTGCGCGCCATACAGGCACAGGGCTTACCGTAGAGACCATCATAGAGCGTGGGTTGCCGTTGCCTCATCAGGACTTGGTGCCGGAGACGTTGGAGGAGCAGATAATATGTTATGCAGACAAATTCTTCTCCAAGACTCATCTCGACGAACAGAAGACATACGAGCAGGCTTTAGCATCCCTCGTAAGGTTTGGGGAGCACGGACTGCAGGTGTTCAGTCGCTGGCACGAGATGTTTGGGGTGTAGTACAATTGTGTATATGGTTAAACAACAAAGGGGAAAATCCATACGGATTTTCCCCTTTGTCACAAGTGTGCGTCTGACAGGACTCGAACCTGCACATCGTAAGACACTAGATCCTAAGTCTAGCGCGTCTACCAATTTCGCCACAGACGCATTTTCTGTTGCTCATGTTCGCTTTAGCGATTTTGCGAGTGCAATGTATCGCACGAAGCAAGAAATGAGTGTCAGCAAAGCTGGCTCATGGTCGCTTTAGCGATTTTGCGAGTGCAATGTATCGCACGAAGCAAATAGGGTTAGTCAGTCAAAGACTGGTGCCCGTGTCTCATTTGCGAGTGCAAAGGTACAAAGAATTATTGAATTACGAAAGAAAAACAAAAAAAAGTGCGAAATAATTTGCATAATACATAAAAAAGACGTACCTTTGCACTCGCAAATGAGAAATCAGTTGTAAATGGAGACTGGTGCGTTGGATGAACGGTTTAGTCTCTGGTCTGCAAAACCAGCCAAGGCGGTTCGACTCCGCCACGCACCTCAAACAAAAAGCGAACATCATTATGATGCTCGCTTTTTTTATTTGTTATATGTATGTGGTTAAAGCTCTACGTTTGATATGTCAACAAGCTGATTGACGATGGCATAGATGGTAAGACCTGCCGTAGAGTGTATCTGTAGTTTACGTGCAATGTTTCGGCGGTGTGTGATGACAGTGTTAGGTGCTATAAACAGTTTCTCGGCAATCTCTTTGTTTGTGAGTCCCTGCACCACTCCTATCACAACGTCTTTCTCACGGTCAGAGAGAGTCTCCGTGTTCTCTGTAGAACCGATGAAGTTAGAGATTTTCAGTGATACGTCATTGTTGTTCTGCTGTTTCTCCAGAAGCTTTATCGTAGGCTCAAATATCTGCTCCTCCACGTTGGCGTGCAGTTTGAGCCATTCCTCAAGATTGTATATGTCATAAAGAGTGGCCGTCAGCATATTGTTTCGCATCGGGTCTGACGGCAGGTATTTGATAATGATGCTTTTCAGCTCTTTCAGTTTCTCGTTGGTCTGTCCGTGGTGTTTGGAGAATGTCTCAATGTTATATCCCTCCTTGTGCTCGCCATTGAGAAGCGCCTCGACGTAAGGGAAGAGAGTCTGTTCCTCAAACTTCATGTGGTGAATGATGAAGCGTGCATACTCATCGTATATCTTAAGTATCAGCCTGCCGAGGTTGTCGCCTTCGTCGAGTGCCTCTGTAAGCTCACGACGGATGAAAGGCAGTTGGAAGTCTATATAATAGTGGTGTGAGGCCTTCAGATATTGCAAAAGTGTGGGTACGCTCAGCTTATCTAAATCCTCTGATGAGAAGTAATCATTGATTGTGAGATTTACTACAGCGAGGAAGGTAAGGGTGTCCACATTCTGCTCCTGACATACTTCCTGTACGGTCTTGTTACCAAAGCCAAGGCTTATGCCAAATGCGCCAAGGCTCTGTAAGATATTGTAGTTGTCGCGAATCAATGACAACATCTTGTCGCTTGACTCATACATCTTCATCTTCTTCATAGGTAAAATATCTGCAGAACTTATAGTGGAAACAAATATATTGCAATAATGTTGTAATATGCAAAGTTATTCATTTTCCAAAAAATACACAATACTCACAATTGAGTATTTTGTTGTCCCTGCTATTCTGCCATGATTTTCTTCAAGCGGGCGAATTTCAACAGTAACTGTTTAGTGCCTGCATTCTTGAACTCTACTGTGGCTTTCGCACTGCCACCGTTGCCGTCTAATGCAGTGATGACGCCTAATCCGAAGCGGTCGTGTGATACCTTGTCTCCGATGGAGAAGTCAAGGTTTACTGCCGTTGCTATCGGACTGTGTGATGCTATTCTGGATGTGGGGGTAAACCGCGGTTGTGGCATTGGTGATGCTGCGGGACGTGGTTGCGGCCTGTGCATAGGTGCAGCCCTTCTGTATGCTGGCATTACGTTATCCCCATTTATGTGTATCAGGTGTGGGTCGATGTCGCGCAGGAAACGACTTGGTGTGTCCCATTCCATCTTGCCATACCTGTAGCGCATCTTGGCGTATGTCAGATGACAGTAGCGCTCCGCACGTGTTATGGCAACATATAGCAGACGACGCTCCTCCTCCAATTCGCGTATGCTGCCTTGGGAGAGGGGAGAGGGGAATATGTTCTCCTCCATACCCACCACATAGACATAGGGGAACTCCAGTCCCTTTGCGCTGTGTATGGTCATCAGTGTTACCTTTGGCGTGTCGTCGCTCTCATCATCGCGGTCGCTGAGCAGTGATACCTCTTGCAGGAAATCTGTAAGGGTAATGGGAGTGTCCTGCTCTCGTCCAGTCTCAACAAACTCTTGCATGGACGCAAGAAACTCCTCCAGGTGCTCCTGACGTGACAACTGCTCAGGGTCAGTACCAGAATAGATGTCCTTTGATATGCCAGTCTCCCTTATTATTTCTTTGCCTAATACATAGGCGTCATCGGTGTCAAGCTTTTCTGTGAAGCCTTCAATCTGCCTGTAAAAAGCCTGCAACTTGTTAAGGGCGCCACGTGTCAGCGGAAGTGGAATACGATCCATCTGCTCCAATACCTGCCACATGCTGATATTGTACTCGTGGGCAGCGTCACGCACTTTCTGTATAGTTGTCGTTCCGATGCCGCGTGTGGGGTAGTTGATAATCCTTGCAAGAGCCTCGTCGTCATAGTTGTTGACTATCAAGCGGAAATAGGCTACGATATCTTTTATCTCCTTGCGTTGATAGAAGCTCATGCCACCATAGATGCGGTAGGGGATAGCAGACTTCAGGAACTGCTCCTCAAACGTGCGGCTTTGGAAATTTGTGCGATATAGTATAGCGAAATCAGAGTATGAGGCTTTGTCTGTCCTCATACGCTCCTTGATGTCTTTGCTGATAAAGAGAGCCTCCTCGCGGTCGCTGGTCAGCTCTGTCAGTTCTATGGGTTCGCCGGCATCTCCCATACTATATACTTCTTTATGTATCTGCCGCTCGTTTTTGTGTATCAGACTGTTGGCAGCCTTCACGATACTGTGTGTAGAGCGGTAGTTCTGCTCCAGTTTGAAGAGTCGTGAGCCTTTATACTGATTTTGGAAGTTCAGGATGTTGTCTATATTTGCACCTCTGAAACCATATATGCTCTGTGCGTCGTCACCCACTGCACATACGTTGTTGTGTATGGATGACATAAGGCATATTATCTCCTGTTGTGCTTTGTTTGTGTCCTGATACTCGTCAATGAGGATATACCTATATACATTGCTGTATTTCAGTTTCACCTCCTCATGGTCTTTCAGCAGTATCCACATGTTGAGCAACAGGTCGTCAAAGTCCATGGCATTGCCCAACTTTAACCGCCGTGCGTACTCCTTATATATATTATAAATCTGTGGCTTGCCGTCTGAGGCATCAACGCTGCGGGCTATGTGGTTCTCGCTGTATGCATCAGCGGTTATCAGGTTGTTTTTGGCGTTTGATATGCGACAGTGGACATCGGCAGGCTTGTAAGTCTTGTCATCCAAGCCCATCTCCTTGATGATGACTTTCAGTAAAGCCCTTGAGTCAGCCTCGTCATATATGGTGTAATTGCTATTGTAACCTATATTGTTAGCCTCTTGACGCAAGATGGATGCAAAGACAGAGTGGAAGGTACCCATGCGCAGGTAGCGTGCATGGCTGTCGCCTACAAGTTTCGCTATGCGTTCTTTCATCTCCTTCGCTGCCTTGTTGGTAAAGGTGAGAGCCATAATCTCCCATGGCTTTACGTCCAAGGTTAACAGGTAGGCTATCTTATATGTCAAGACGCGTGTCTTACCAGAGCCTGCTCCCGCAATGACTAAGGATGGGCCGTCAATGTGTGTCACGGCATTGCGCTGTGACTCGTTAAGGTCGTTAAGGAAGTCGGGCTGTGTCATTTGTCTGTGTTTTGTTCTTTCTTCCAGTTGACGAATTTAATGTCATGGCTTATGCGCCTTTGGCGTTTCAGCATATAGTCAGAAGGATGTTGGCTTGAGAACTTGCGTGGGTTAGGCAGCGTCACCGCTATCAGTGCACAATCACGTCGTGTCAGGTCTTTCGGCGATTTGTCAAAGTGATACTTTGCCACGGCAGCCACTCCGTAGATGCCGTCACCCATCTCTATGGAGTTTAGATATACCTCCATAATGCGCTCCTTACCCCATATAAACTCTATCAGTACAGTGAAATACATCTCCAGGCCTTTGCGCAGCCATGAGCGTCCCGGCCACAGGAATACGTTCTTGGCAGTCTGCTGGCTTATGGTGCTTGCGCCGTGTTTTGTCTTTGAGTGCATGTTGTGCTTTGCTGCAGACTGTATAGCCTCAAAGTCAAAACCGTGATGCTTCATATAGCGTGAGTCCTCGCTCGCTATGACTGCACGCGGCATGTCTTCTGGCATTTCTTCCAGTGAAATCCAGCGATGTCTCAGCTTCATCTCCTCACCGTTGGCTGACTGCTCATAGCAGCGAATGAACATCAGCGGTGTGAACCATACGGGCATGAACTTAAACAATACTACTGCCAGCAGTGTGGACACAATAAATGTGCCGAGTGTCCATTTAAGTATTCCAAAAAGTATTCTCGTCATAACAATATGCAAAGTTACGAAATTATTTTTATACAGACAATAATTTTATGTTGCGGCATAATAGTTAAACGGACTGTTTTTGTTATCACATCAAACAAAAGCAGTCCGTTTAATTATGTAATATCTGAAAATGTCCTTAGAACCTGTAGCCCAGAGTCATGTTAAACTGGTGGCGGTTGTTGTGTACTGTTGTTCCGTAACCTATGTTGACATCTTCTGTACCGTCAGTTGAGGAGTCGTCAAACACGGTGGTGGTGAAAGGATAGTATGTACCTTTCTGTGTGGAATACTGATAAGCCAGGTCTATTGCCCAGTTCTTGTTCAGCTGGATACCTAAGCCGCATGTCAGGCGGTGTGTTGCCTCCCAGTTGGTGAAGTCATAGGTAGAATAGTAGGCGCCAACAGAACCAGCAACGTAGTCATATCCATTGTAATCAGAAGTACCATTAGGTATGCTTATGTCTTTGTATCCTTCCTTTGTATATATAGCGCTCTGGTAGTTGTATCCTAAGCGTATTGCCAACTCAGGTATAGGCTTTATCTCGGCACCAATCTTCAGCAGGCTCACACCCTTGAGTGATATGTCATTGTTGTTGTCCATATCATAGTCGCGTGTGGTCTCAAGATGCTCGTCACCGTAGTAGTCAATGTAGGTGCCATCCACTATCTTGTTCCTTATTGCGCTGTAGTCGGCATACTCATACGTTGCACCTATAGCAACCTTCTTGCCAAATGTATGTCCTACAGAGGCACCGAAACGCCATGGTGTGCTGATGCAGTATTTGTAGCTATAACCATAGCCAACGGTATTGTTGGATGTTGTGTAGGTCTTGTATATTGGCTCCTGACCTTCCTCTGCGAGGTTAGCTATAAATCCGGCAGCTGCACTCATATCGCCGTGACTGTGCAACTCATACCATGTAGGAGTGTTGATATACACGCCGAAACGGAATGGTGACTCCTCTATCGGTCGTATGATGGCACCGAACTTGATATCAAAACCAGTGCCTGTTATGCGTCGCAGGTCTGTAAATCTAAATTCATTCTCGGCATTTCCGTATGGGCATAAAGGTGTTTCTGATCCCAAAGCCTCGTCATAATAGTTCGTGCTCCTATATCTTACGTCCTTCACGCCTAAGGTAAATCCGAGGAACACCTTGTCGTGTATGCTGCCGCTGATGTTGAAGTCAAAGTTGCTTATGTAGCCGCTGTTGTCAATGTGGCCGGCATACATCTCTGCTATTCTTGCGTGTGTGTTTTCAGGGTTGCTGCCATCGCTCAGTTTGCTGTTCAATACATTGTATAGGATGTGGTCTTGCAGGGTGTATGAGTCCTGGAAATGATAAGCCTTGATATAGTTCACAGTGTTGGCAGAGTAACCGTCAAGGTGATTTACTGCCTGCAATATCTGGTTGAAGTTGCGGCTCTTCTGATAGTTGAAGGAAAAGTTCAGATGAGAGTCTCTTCCTGTCCTCGTTGACCATACGAAGCCTATCTGGTTGAAGTCAGCATTTGTCTTGCCGTTATCTCTCAGGTTTGCAACGTTCTTTACGCCGTCAAAGCTGCTGTTTTGAGATGTAAGTCCGGCAGACACGCCTGCCCATGACTTGCGGAAGAAGCCTACACCGGCAGGGTTGGTGTTGATGGTAGAGATGTCGGCTCCCAGAGCTTCCATCGCGCCACCCATGCCGATATATTTTGCTGTACCGTTAAGGTCTTGAGTGGCTAACTGTGCACTCTCGTATGTCTCCTGTGCATTAGCTGCAAGTGCAGTAAAGCCTAATGCTAAAGTCAGTATCTTTTTCATGTCGTTTCTAATTATGAGTTTAAGAGACCCGCCCCGCATCTTCAATTGTCTTTTTACTCCCTCCGACTCCCTCGTTTCCCGAGGGAGAGCAACCCTGTGAGGGAGGGAGCCTGAAGCCAAAGGGGAAGGCTGTAATTATTAAGTTATGAATTATGCATTATCTTCTTCCGCCACCGTGTGAACCACCGCCGCGTGAGCCACCACCGCTGAAGCCACCGCCACCGCTGCGTGTGCCGCCACCACCGAATGAACCACTGTTACCGAATGAGCCGCTGCTGCGTGTCGTGCTGCTATTGCCGAAAGAACCGCTGCTTCGTGTAGAACTGCTGCTTCCTCCATAGGTGCTGCTGTTACCGATGTAACCGCCACGGCTTGAGTTGTTACCGAAGGTGCTGCGCCTTGTTGATGACGGTGTCTGTGGAGTCCTTGCGCTTCCTCTGCTGGCAGAGCTACCGCCACGATATACTCTGTTGCTGCGGTTGCCATAGCCATAGGAACTTCTTCCGTATGGTGTGCTGCGGTTGGTGATATATCCGCCTCTTCTGTATGAGGTACGTCCGTAATATGGCCTGTAGTAGTATGGTCTGTAATAGCTATAGTATGGTCTGTGCCATCCGTAGCTCCATCCCCAGTACGGGCGGCGATACCACGGGTCATACCATGAGTAGGAAGAGTACCATGGGTAGTACCAGCTGGTGCCCCAGTAGTATGAGCCGTAGTAAGGAGAGTACCAAGGGTCATAATACCAAGGGTCGTTCACAATCAGTGTGATGCGGCCGTTGTAGTCGTCGAAACGCTCCATCTGACGGCTGTAAACATAGTCCTCATACTCCTGGCGTGAGATGGTCACGGAGTCGTCTTGCGCTTGCTGCTGGCTGTAGCCGCCGCGGCGGTTGTACTCATCAACGTCGCGGTCAGAGTTGCCGTAGTCAACGGTCTCCCCGTCGGCAGCGTCGGCCGGTATCCTGTAGCGGTAGGGGGCGTCGTCGTCAACAACCTGTGATGTCACAGCTGTGGCGCCCTGTGCCTTCTTCCTTGGTGTGAAGTACATGTCATCCTGTGCCCAGATGTTTTGTGCCAACATGACAACTGCTGCAATTATAAAAAACTTGTTATACTTCATCGTTTGTTCCTCCTTTAATGATTTCACGGTAAATATTACACACTCAATGGCTGAATGTTTGTTTTCAATTGCAAAATTATCTTTATTTATATTGCAAATATACGGAAAAACCCTAACATGAGTAAGGTTTTTCCCTATTTTTTTTTAACTTTGCATTAAAATTAACATTTCAGGCTTGTTGCTGAAAACTAAAAAGAACACATATATATTATGAAATACTTACAAACGAAATTCAAAATCTCTTGTGACGGAGCGTCGGCAGTGGCTGAAGGTGTCATGAGTGAGGCCGACCTGCTTCAGGTTTGTCGTGAGTTGCTTGCCGACGAGTGTGGCGAGTGTGGCTATGAGAGTTTTGAGGATACAGACGAGGGAGTTATCGGTTACATACAGCAGGAAGAGTATCATGAGATACTGCTGAAAGAGACACTGCGCCAGTTCCCCGTAGAAGGCGTAGCGATAACGTATGCTACAGAGGAGATAAAAGACCAGGACTGGAATGCCGCATGGGAGGCAGAGGGCTTTGAGCCTATTAACGTATGTAATATGGTCACCATATATGATGCCCGTCATACGAGTGACGCAGAACAGTTCAGCTCTCCCATAAAGATAGGCATCCACGCCAGCAACGCCTTCGGCACCGGCACACATGAGACCACTCGCATGATAGTGGCATCGTTGCTTGAGATACCGCTTGAGGGCAAGCGTGTGCTTGATTGCGGCACCGGCACCGGCATACTGTCTATAGCAGCGTTGAAGTGTGGTGCGGCGCAGGTCTTGGCATACGACATAGACGAGTGGAGCGTAAACAATGCCATGCATAATGCCGCACTCAATGAGGTTGACGACAAGATGGAGGTGTTACAGGGCAATGCCGGTCTCCTGTCTCATGTGGAGGGACTGTTTGACGTCGTCCTGGCAAACATAAACCGTAACGTGCTGCTTAGTGATATGGAGGCGTTCTGCAGCGTGATGACCAAGGATGCCACGCTCGTGTTAAGCGGATTCTATAAGGATGACGTGCCATTGTTGCTGGACAAGGCGGCAGAGTTCGGCCGTCATGAGGTAAGTGTGAAGTCTGAGGGAGACTGGTGCTGCATTATACTTTCATGATTTTAGACATTTATCATAATGAAAAATATAATAAGGATAGTTATATTATTGCTTCTCTGTTCCGTCAACCTCCTTGCTCAGAACGGTACAGTGACCATAAAAAGTCTGACGGCAGACTTTAAGCAGACCAAGACGATGAAGATGCTGGGTAGTAGCATGGTGTCAACAGGTAAGATGTGCTATGCCTCGCCTGACAAGCTCCGCTGGGAGTACACCACACCTTATGCCTGTACGCTTGTGATGAACGGACAGAAAGTGATGTTCAAGCGTAACGGCAGGAAGGACGTAATGGACACGCAGAAGAACAAGATGTTTCGTGAGATAGGTCGTGTGATGCTTGGCAGTGTGGTGGTCAGCAGCAAACAGAAGCAGATGGAGATGCCGCTGTCCAAGCAGTTGCGTGCACTGTATAAGAGCGTTACGCTGTACTTCAACCACTCCACACACCTTGTGGAGCGCATCGTCATGATAGAGAAAAACGGAGACAAGACAGAAATAGAACTGAAGAATGTTACGCTTAACAAAAACATATCTGCTGACGCTTTTCTGCTTCGTTAGCATTACGGTGTCGGCTCAGTTGCCGCAGAGTGACGGAGAGCAGCAGAGATACTCTGTCCAGATAGAGATGCCGCGCGGATATATCAGCGGCATATCAGTGATGCAGAGGGGAGGGGAGTTAGTGAAGGGCGTTGTCGTCAACGAGTTTGGTGTGACGGCATTTGCCTTTACATATAACGTAGTCACAGGTAAGATAAGGATAGATAATGTCATAGCAATGCTTGACAAGTGGTATATACGCCGTGTGCTGCGTAAGGACATGGGGCAGGTGATGCTCTGCCTGCAGCGTGGCGACACAGTGTATGAGAATACACGACGTAAGATAAAATACCAATTTGTTAGTCAGAAGTTTGGTGGTTTTGATTAATTTTTGTAATTTTGGCGGCTGAAACCATAAATATACTAACAAAATGAACTTATGTTAATCAAGATTTTACTCACTATTATCTTCCTCTGCGTCACAGTGGCAGTGGGAATTTATTCACGCCGTCAAGCAAAGACGGTGGATGGTTTCGTATTGGGCGGACGCTCCGTCGGTCCTTGGCTCACAGCCTTCGCTTACGGCACGTCATACTTCTCTGCCGTAGTGTTCGTAGGCTATGCAGGCCAGTTTGGCTGGAAATACGGTATGTCTGCCAGCTGGATAGGTATAGGCAATGCCGTCATAGGCTCACTCCTGGCATGGATTATACTTGGCAGGCGTACAAAGCTCATGACGCAACATATACAGTCGCGCACAATGCCAGATTTCTTTGGCACACGCTATTCTGATGAAGGACTGCGTGTAGCAGCTTCCATCATAGCCTTCGTATTCCTTATTCCATACACAGCCGGTGTGTATATGGGCATCTCAAAACTCTTTGAGATGGGCTTCGGCGTGCCATACGAGTACTGCGCCATGGTGATGGCACTGCTCACAGCTGTATATGTGATACTCGGAGGATACAAGGCTACGGCTATCAATGACTTTATACAAGGCATCATAATGCTCTTCGGCATCACCACCGTTATAGTTGTGGTACTTAACACGCAAGGCGGACTGGTTGAGGCCTTCCACAAGATGCAGGCTATGACGCCTAATGCCGATGACTTGTCACAGCGAGGCGCCGACCTGTATGCCAATTTCCAGGCAGGCGACTTCGCCTCTTGGTTCGGTCCTAACCCGCTGAGCCTCCTCGGTGTGGTTATCCTCACCTCTGTAGGTACATGGGGACTGCCACAGATGGTAGGTAAGTTCTACAGCATAACAGACGAGTCTGCCATCAAGCGCGGCACAATCATCTCTACCATCTTCGCCTTCATCGTGGCAGGCGGATGCTACTTCCTCGGAGGCTTCGGCCGTCTGTTCGTTCCTACAGCGTTCAATGCAGAGAAAGGAAAGTTCGTCTTCGACAATATCGTGCCTACAATGCTCGAGTCATTGCCCGATGTGCTCATAGCACTCGTCATACTGCTCGTGCTGTCAGCGTCAATGTCAACATTGGCAGGACTGGTGCTCACCTCTTCATCCACCATGACACTTGACCTTATCTACCGCGACAAGAAATCGCAGATAGGCGAAGTGGAAGGCGGTGAGATTGACGATATGGTAGCCGAGAAGATAGAGCGTCGCAAGGTTGTCATCATGCGCGTGCTTATCGTCTTCTTCATAGCCCTCTCACTTATGATAGCCCTCAATCCACCTCAGTTCATTGCCCAGCTCATGGGTATCTCATGGGGTGCCCTGGCAGGAGCGTTCCTTGCTCCGTTCATGCTCGGACTCTACTGGAAGGGCGTCACCCGTATGTCAGTATGGGCATGCTTCGTGTGGGGCGTAGGACTGACAGTCGTAAACATGGTGCTCGGCAACCCTATCAACCCGATAGACTGCGGAGCAATAGCCATGCTCGGCGGTTTCGTGGTAGTTGCTGTTGTCAGCCTTGTCACATCCAAGATGAAGAAAGACACCGTTGACGCAATATTCAAGTGTTACGAGTAACACAAATTCTGCATTCTGCATTATGCATTCTGCATTATGAATTAAAAAAATGGCTACGCTAAAAGAGATACTAAATAATGGCGACAAGTTCGCCAAGGAGAACGGCATACAGCTCACAGAGGTACGCGAGGGCTTTGCCCGTGCAGAGATGACTGTAGAGGAACGCCACCTCAATGCCGCCGGCGTTTGTCAGGGAGGGGTATATTTCACTCTGGCAGACCTTACCTTCGCTGCTGTGACAAACTCACACGGCCCGGTAAGCCTCGGCGTACAGAACAGCATCACCTACCTGCAGTCGGCACGTAAGGGCGACCGCCTCATAGCCGAGACGGAAGAGACCTTCAACCACCACCGACTGCCGTTCTGCCAGACACGTGTGACCAACCAGAACGGAGAACTCCTCTGTGTGGTCAGCGGTTCGGCATACCGTAAGAAAGATATATTCCCATTTGATAAATTACAATAACAATGATATTAAACAGAGAAATGGAGTGCATGGACCGTGAGTCCATGACCAAACTGCAGTCAGAGCGACTGGTAGCAACGGTAAAGCGTTGCTATGAGAACGTACCGTTCTATCGTAACAAGATGGATAAGAAAGGCGTGAAGCCTGAAGATATCCGTGGAATAGAAGACATCAACAAACTGCCTTTTACTACAAAGCACGACTTGCGTGATGAGTACCCTTTCGGACTCAACGCTGTGCCTATGGATCAGATTACGCGTATTCACGCATCATCAGGTACTACGGGTAAGCCTGTCGTAGGTACATATACCAAGGGCGACCTCAAGCGTTGGGCTGAGGGTGCTGCCCGTGTGCTTGCCGCTGGTGGCGTCACCAAGGGCGACGTTGTTCAGGTAAGCTATGGCTACGGACTCTTCACCGGCGGACTGGGAGCTCATGATGCAGCAGGCTATCTCGGCGCTGTGCAGCTGCCTACATCTGCAGGTAACTCCACCAAGCAGATAATGCTGATGAAGGACTTCGGTACGGCGGCACTCTGCTGCACACCGTCATACGCCCTGCACCTTGCCGAGGTGCTGGAGCAGTCGGAGGTGAAACTGGACGACCTGAAACTGCGCGTGGGCTTCTTTGGCGCGGAGCCGTGGACGGAGGGTATGCGCAAGGAACTGGAGGAGAAACTCCACATCAAGGCGCATGACATATACGGACTGACGGAGATGTCGGGTCCCGGTGTGGGCGGCGAGTGTGAGTATCAGGACGGCACACACCTGTGGGAGGATATGTACTTCCCTGAGATTATCAACCCCGACACTCTTGAGCCGTGCGCGCCGGGAGAGTTCGGCGAGCTTGTCTTCACCTCACTCTGCAAGGAGGGTATGCCGGTGCTGCGTTACCGCACGCGTGACCTTACACGCCTGATATATGAGCCTTGCCGCTGCGGACGTACCGCCGTGCGTATGGATCGCATCCTCGGCCGCTCTGATGACATGATGATTATCCGCGGTGTCAATGTCTTCCCGAGCCAGATAGAGGCCTGCCTCACGGAGTTCCCTGCGTTTACCCCGCACTACTTCATCACTGTAGACCGCAAAAACAATGAGGACACCTTTGACCTCGACGTAGAGTTGAACACAGAGTACTTCTCACCAAACCCTGCAAAGCAGATGCCGTTCATCAAGCCGCTTTATGACCGCATCGTGTCAATGGTAGGCATTAAGCCTAATATCCATATCAAGGAGCCGGGCTCAATACAACGCTCCACAGGCAAGGCAAAGCACGTTAACGACAAGCGAAATTTCAGAGATTAAGCAGATGAATACCCCTTTAGATTATAATATAGTCACCGGTGCCATAGAAGAGATGGGACTCGGTGACTTCTCTCAGGCCACGATACGTGACCTGCAGGGATTGTCACAAACACTTGAAAAGAAGACAGGACAGCCTATCATACACCTCGAGATGGGTGTGCCGGGACTCCAGCCGTCAGAGATAGCACTGAAGGCAGAGCAAGAGGCTCTGGCAAAAGGCTGCGCCACGATGTACCCGCCAAATGGTGGCATACCACGTATCAAGAAGGCAGCATCAGAGTTCGTCAAGGCCTTCATAGGCGTAGAGATAGACCCGCTGGGATGCATACCTACAACAGGCTCCATGCAGGGCACCTTCGCCACCTTCACTGCCATACACCATGCCATGAAGGGAACAGGCAAGGATACCGTACTGCTGATACAGCCCGGCTTCCCAGTCCAGACCACACAGTGTGACGTCATCGGACTGAAGCACATAGGCCTCGACATCCACGGCTATCGTGGTGATGCCCTCATCGCCAAACTTGAAGAGATACTCTCAGCCGGTAACATCAACTCTATCGTCTATTCTAACCCAAACAACCCGTCATGGGTATGCTTCACAGAGGAAGAGCTGAAAGGCATCGGCACACTGGCTACGAAGTATGACGTCATAATACTGGAAGACCTGGCATACTTCGCAATGGACTTCCGCCGCGACCTCTCACATCCTTACGAGGCACCATACCAGGCCACGGTAGCACGATATACAGACAACTATGTATTGTGGGTGTCGGGCTCAAAAGCCTTCTCCTATGCCGGACAGCGCATAGGCGTGACCTGCATCGGCAACAAGCTGTATCACCGTGTGTATGAGCCAATGCAGCAGAACTTCGGCGTGGGCGAGTTCGGAAACTTCTTCTGCAACCGTCTTATGTACACACTCTCAAGCGGCACTACCCACAGCGTTCAGCACGCCATGGCAGCACTCATGGAGGCAGCCTGCGAAGGACGCTATAACTTCCTTGACGATGTGAAAGAGTATGGCAGACGCGCCAAGTTCATGAAAGAGGTGCTGCTTGCCAACGGCTTCTACCTCGTCTATGACAACGATATGGGCGCCCCATTGGCAGACGGCTTCTACTTCACCGTGCAATATCCGGGAATGAACGACCTTGAGCTGACACGTGAGCTGATGTATTACGGCATAGCGGTGTTCCCACTCGACACGATGGGCTCAACCCAGCAAGGCGTGCGCATCTGCACCTCGTTCTTCAGACGAGAGCAGGAACCTCTGTTCAAGGAGCGTATCGAACTATTCAAGAAAAATCATTAGACACACCCCAGGCCCCCAAAGGCCTGTCCCCAAACCACCCAAACCACCAAACCACCAAACGCCTAAACCACCAATGAAAGTAACACTTCTCCAAACGGACATCAAGTGGTCAGACCCCAGTGCCAACCATCGAGAGGCAGAACGCCTCATAGAGCAAGCAGAGAAGTCAGACCTCTATATATTACCAGAGATGTGGTCCACGGGCTTCGCCACCTACTCAGACGGCGTAGCAGAGGTGGTTGATGACGGCGGCGACACCGACAGTCTCAGGTGGATGCGCCATATAGCGCAGACGTACGATGCCGCCGTAGCCGGTTCGCTGGCAATGAAGTTACCAGACGGCACCTACCGTAACCGACTCCTGTTTGTCACGCCATACGAAGAAGAGTATTATGACAAGCGCCACCTGTTCACTTACGGAGGAGAGGACAGACGCTATACGGCGGGCGCCCGTCGTGTAGTCACGGAGTGGAGAGGCGTACGCATCCTCCTGCAGGTATGTTATGACCTGCGCTTCCCGGTATTCTCACGCAACCGTGGCGACTATGACGTAGCGTTATATGTAGCCAACTGGCCCGACAGCCGTCGTCAGGTATGGGACACCCTACTTCGCGCCCGTGCATTAGAGAACCAGTGTTACGTCATCGGCGTCAACCGCGTGGGCGACGACGCCCGGTGTCACTATGACGGTGGCAGCGCAGTCATAGACGCCTACGGTCACAGCGTAGCAATGGCAGCAGATGGTCGCCAGCAGGTGGTTACGGCAGACATCGACATGCAACGCCTGCAGCGTTTCCGGGAGAAGTTCCCCGTCCTTGCCGACCGTGATGACTTCAGATTAGAATAAACTAAGCTAAACGACGTGAATAAACTGATATTATATTTTGCGGCAGTCAGTAGTATGCTGATGAGTTGCAGTACAGAGATTTTTGATGAAACTGAAGAGATAGAGTCAGGAACCCATTTCCTGAAAGTTAGTACCGTGTCTCCTGATGATGAGGTGCTATACCCAGTACATGTTTATGCCTATGACGCAAGTGGAGAGGAGGTAAGCACCCTTGACATAAATTCTGCGTCAGATGACTTGTCTATGGAACTGTCCACCGGTACATATACCATAGCGGCGGTAAGCGGTAGTACCGATTTCTCTAAAGGCTATGCCTCAGAACCATTGATGCTTGCAAAGGGCAATGTCACGATAACGACGAAAGACGAGACAGTGGGGCTGACAATGCAGTATGCCGTGGCAAAGTTAAGCATAGCATTAGAGAATGTGCCGGAGAATATCAAGAATGTGGAAGTTGCGGTAAATTCAATAAACACAAAAATATCGCCCTTGGGAGAGTGTAGTAATGACAAGGAGGTGAAGTTACAATGTAGGCAAGCTGACGAAGAAGGTTTGTGGAAGACTGATACTGTGTATGTGTTGCCGAGCGTAGGCGAGTCATTGACTGTCACAATAAATTTTGCAAAGACGGATGGTTCTTTTATACCATATACATATACGTATAACAATTCTCTGTTAGCAGGAGTTCCTTATTATTTCAAAGGCTCATATAACTCTGGCATAGTAAACGCCAAGGTGACACTCACGTTAGAAGGTGCGAAATGGAATGAGGCAGTAAACACAGATTTCGCTTTTGGAGAGGGAGTAGGTGAAAATGATGATAATATTCCAGCATCATCAGATATTTTAGTAATTTATGTAAATAAAATGCCCGAGCCTTGTTCAGTATGGAACGGACATCTGCTAATATCTCTTGATGAAGAGACAGGTGAGGGCTTGTTGTATAGTAAGGGGGAGTGGAGTGATGTGTCCTCGGCAGACGAGGGAGCTTCAAATGTCCTTCAAGCGGTTAATATAGCATCTTCTTATAAAGAGAATGATGTTGAGAATTGGAGTATTCCGACAAAAGAACAAGCTGATGCGATAGTAACAATTGCAGGTAATACTCCATCTTTATGTAGCCTTTTAGGATATAAAAATACATTCCCACGGAATAATAGATATTTATGTGACGATGCTCATAGCTGCTTTAATTTGTATAGTAAAAAAATAGATTTGACTTATAAGAGTGATCTTTATTTCCTCCGTCTTGTTAAGCCAGTGAAGTTCATAGAATAATTAATAAAATAAAATAGCATTGTGATGACAGTGTCGTTGTTTTGACAAAACAAGGGCTGTCTGAATACAAAGACAAAAGTGCCGTCGGGTATTCTCTAATGAGTCTCCCTGGCGGCTCTTTTTAGTTAAAATACCAAAAAATTAGTATTGCCAGCATAGGGAAAAAGCGGTAATTTTGCACTTGAAGCCAAAAAGTGGTTTATCATAAGGGATAACAAAAAAGGATACCATACGACAAAAGAGAAGTTGGGCGTTTCTACAGTTGTCAAATATGGTATCCACCAAAAATAGGCTATACAAAAGTAATGAGAAAAAATGATTTATGCAAGTTTCTTGCAGGAAAAGTTTTTGTGTGTGCTACTGCCATGCTGACAACAATTCCGGTTTACGGAAATAATGAAGCAGATTCCTTGAGCGCTGAGAGGCGTGATGTGAAACTGAACAGTGTGCTGGTTCAGGGAGGCAAGGCAAGGAGAATGCAAGGGGTGGTGAACGCGGAGGTGATTTCCTCTACGGAGCTGTTTCGCGCGGCATGCTGTAACCTTGGAGAGAGCTTTACTACCAATCCGTCAGTAGATGTGAACTATGCTGACGCTGCAACAGGGGCACGACAGATAAAGCTGCTCGGACTGTCAGGACTGTATGTGCAGATGCTGACAGAGAACATCCCTAACTACCGTGGTGCCGCCATACCCTATGCCCTCAGCTATGTGCCCGGCACATGGATGCAGAGCATACAGGTGTCAAAGGGTTGCTCGTCAGTGAAGAACGGCTATGAGAGTATCACCGGACAGATAAACATCGAGTTTAAGAAACCGCAGGCTACGCAGTATCTGGAGGCTAACGCATACGTCAATACGAAGGGACGCTATGAGGGAAACTTCCAGGGCAACCTGCATCTGAGCAAGAAGTGGAGCACGGCGCTGCTACTGCATTACGAGGACATGAACTCCGCTCACGACGGCAACGGCGACGGTTTCATGGATATGCCGAAGGTGCGCCAGTACAGTGCCATGAACAGATGGATGTATAAAAGCACACACCTGATGTCGCAGTTTGGCATCAAGGGATTGAAGGAGAGGCGCCGTGGCGGACAGTCCTCGCACAGCCATGCGGGACACGACATGAGCAGTATGGCCTCCATGCCACTATACCAGATAGCAATAGACAATGAGCGTTACGAGGCTTTCGCAAAGAACGCTTACCTCTTCAATGACAGTCATAACAGCAACATAGCACTGATACTCTCAGGCTCTCTGCATAAGCTGGATGCCGACTACGGTTACAAAGTGTCTGACGTGGATGAAAAGAATTTCTACGCCTCGCTGATGTATGAGGCTGACTATGGCAAGCATCACAGTCTGTCGGTAGGAGCCAGCCTGAACCACGACTACTTAAAAAATTACTACAGACTTGAGAATAGTCTGTTATATCCTGTTATCACCGAACGAGAAAGAGAGACTACACCAGGTGCGTATGTACAATATACTTACAAGTTGGGTGAGAAATTTACACTGATGGGCGGACTGCGCATAGACCACAGCAGTATTCACGGCACATTCTGGACACCACGCGCTCATCTAAAGTGGGCGCCGAACAAGGTCTTCTCCCTGCGCGCTTCAGTAGGCAAAGGATACCGCACCACCGTACTGGCTATGAATAACAATCTCCTCGCCAGCGGACGACAGGTGGTGGTAGATGGTAAAATAGAGCAGGAGGAGGCATGGAACAGTGGCATCAGCACACAGTTCAGCATACCTCTGTTTGAGAAAACACTGAGCCTCAATGCGGAGTATTACTACACGAACTTCCTGCATCAGCTGGTGGTGGACATGGACAGCGACCCGCATGCCGTGCGGTTCACTAACCTTGCGGGCGACTCCTACTCGCACACATGGCAGGTGGAGATGACTTACCCTTTCTTCAGGGGCTTTACGGCAACGGCGGCTTATCGTCGTACCAACGTGAAGTGCACCTACGGCGGCATCTTGAAGGAGAAGCCTCTGACAAGCCGTTACAAGGGACTGCTCACCATGTCATACAAGCCCGGACTGGAGAAGTGGCAGTTTGACGTGACGCTGCAGCTCAACGGTGGCGGCAGGATGCCCACGCCTTACACCACGGCTGACGGCACTCCGTCATGGGGCACGTCGTTCAAGGCCTACGAGCAGTTGAGTGCACAGGTGACACGTTACTTCCGTCATTTCTCTATATACGCAGGTGGCGAGAATATCACGAACTTCAAGCAGAAGAACCCTATAGTAAACGCCAGTGAGCCATGGGGCAGCAATTTTGACTCCACGCTTGTCTGGGGACCGATACACGGAGCAGTCTATTACATCGGAGTACGCTTCAACTGGAATAAGATTTGATTGGTTTACCGTTATCAGTGTAATCCTTTTATAATCCGTGCAATCTTGTTGGGTTATCAGGTCGTAAGGTCATGAGGTCATGAGGTGATATCACCTTGAAACCTTGAAGTAAAGCGACCTCAAAACCTTAAACCTCAACGAAACTGAAGCTTGCGAAAGTTGAGTTAATACTAAATACTTATAAATTTAACAATTAAAAAACAAAGAAAAACAATGAAGAAATTAGGCATGATGATGGCTGCCATGATGATTGCAGCCACAGGTTTCGCAAAGGACATCAAGACAGTTGTATTCAACACTGCACCTGAGATGCACTGCAACAGCTGCGAGAACAGAATCAAGAACGGCCTGAAGTTTGAGAAGGGTGTGAAGGACATCAAGACCGACCTTGAGACTAAGACTGTCACCATAGAGTATGACGCTGACAAGACAAACGTTGACAACCTCGTGGCCGCTTTCGCCAAGATTGAATACAAGGCTACCGAGGCAGGCAAGGGTGCTGCCGCCGGTGAGAAGAAGGGCGGATGCTGCAAGAAGAAGGCTGCCGAGGGTGCCGCTGCTGGTGAGAAGAAGGGTGAATGCTGCAAGAAGAAGGCTGCTGAGGGTGCCGCTGCCGGTGAGAAGAAGGGCGGATGCTGCAAGAAGAAGTGAGCCTCCTCCGTGTTTTCGTCATAAGACACCGCCATGCGGTCAGAACCCCGGATGACGATTTTGTCCTATTTTGGCCCCTGTCCCAACCCCGTTTTCCTTGCGATATTTCAAAACTTTTTACAACTGATTTCGTACAGCCGA
>OCTW013415269.1_pt1 | contig 25567 bp, 24 predicted proteins | sample 1539671 | NCBI WGS metagenome assembly OCTW01 (sample SAMN02144230, study PRJEB22623) | gut metagenome | biome: sheep rumen | host: Ovis aries | place: New Zealand | reverse complement strand
CAAAACGCCTTTGTTGGACAGTCAGATGGAATGGATGGAGGTCAATCCGCAGTGGATTATCCCCATGAGCATTGTCGAGAAGGATGTGGTGCGCCATGTGGGCGATACGGCTTATTTTGCCCGTAATCGCTACCAGATATTTGAGCGTGCTACCAATAAACAACTGGATGTCAGCGAGGTTTCGAGCGAAATGCTGCTCAGCGGCAAGTATCGTGTGGCTCAGCAAAGTGGCTCAGGAAACTCCTTGGGACGTATCGTGTTCCGCTTCAAGAACCCTTATTCCGTATATCTGCACTATACGTCCAATCCTTCGGCCTTCCGCCGTGAGGTCAGGGCTATTTCCCACGGCTGTGTTCGTGTGGAACGCCCCTTCGAATTGGCTGAGTTCTTGCTTGACAATCCTGATGAGTGGCTTTTGGACCGCATCCGCATCTCCATGGATCTGCCGCCGATGACTGAACGCGGGCATAAGTATCTGCTGGCTCATCAGGAAGAAACGGAGCATAAACTAATTGGTTATGTGCCTGTCAAGCCTCACGTACCTCTTTATATTATTTATTATACCTTGTGGCCTGACGAGCACGACGCGTTGCAGACGTGGCCAGACGTGTATGGGTATGATAAGGTCATTCTGCAGCACTTGAAACCCTATTTGCCGTAAATGCCGTTTTAGGTGGCGCTGGGGCAAACCTCCTTTAAACCGCATTTCTCGCAGTGTGGACGGCGCGACGTACAAATGTAGCGCCCGTGCAACAGCAGCCAGTGGTGGGCACGTGGAATGTCCTCGGCCGGGATGTGCTTCACCAGTTCCATTTCTACCTTGTAAGGCGTGTCTGCCTTCTGTGAAACGATGCCTAAGCGATGACTGACACGAAAAACATGGGTGTCGACGGCCATCGTTGACTTGCCGAAGGCGACGGACTGGATGACGTTGGCTGTTTTGCGTCCCACGCCCGGCAGGTCTAACAACTGGTTCATGTCGGAAGGAACCTCGCCGTCGTGCTTTTCTACCAGCATGCGTGCCATCTTGACCAAATGCTCGGCCTTTGCGTTAGGGTAGGATACGCTTTTGATATACTCCAGCACGTCCTCAGGTTCAACGGCTGCCATGCTCTTGGCATCTGGAAGGTGACGAAACAGCTCGGGCGTCACCTGGTTGATGCGCTTGTCCGTGCACTGTGCACTCAGAATGACAGCTACCAGTAACTGGAACACGCTGCCGAACTCCAGCTCTGTCTGTACCTCTGGCATTTCCTGCCGGAAGTAGTCCAATATGTGGTTGTATCGCTCTTGTCGGGTCATCATGGTTTGCGTGATAAGATGGGAAGGAATGAAAAGCGGACGACACTTACGTGCCATCCGCTTCTATGTTTGTTGTTGTCAACAACTGTGACACTGTGTCTTACAGGATGGTCTTGACGGCCTCCAGCATACCCTTCTCCTGAATAATGTCGAGGAACTGCTTAACCATTGCATTCAGACCGGCAATCTTGTTGAGGTCTTCCTGCCAGATGAACTCTGCACCCAGTACACCGTCGGCCACCTTCTGCGTATCGCCGGAAGCCCACAGTTCCTTCAGCAGATCCATAATCTTCTGGTCGTCGTTGGGAACGATTTCGGCACCGTCGGCGCGCTTGCCACCCTTGTAGTAGGTGATGATAGCAGCCAGACCGAATACCAGACCCTTAGGCAGCTCGCCCTTGCGCTCCAGATAGGTCTTCACGCCGGGCAGGTCGCGAGCCTGGAACTTGGGGAATGAGTTCAGCATGATGCTGGTTACCTGATGGTCTACGAACGGGTTGTCGAAGCGCTCCAGCACGTCAGAGGCAAACTTCTCCAGCTCGTCCATAGGCAGGTCGAGGGTCTGCATCAGCTCGTCGAACTGTACCTTGTGGATGTACTTGGAGATAACCTCGTGGTTGCAGGCATCGCGAACAATGTTCACGCCGCTCAGGTAGGCAACAGGGCTCAGTACGGTGTGCGGGCCGTTCAGCAGGGTAACCTTACGCTTGTGGTAGGGCTCCTCTGAAGGTACGAACAACACGTGCAGGCCGGCTTTGTCTGCGGGGAACTCCTTGGCAACTTCCTTCGGAGCCTCGATTACCCATAGGTGGAAGGTCTCAGCCTGGACAACGAGGTTGTCGCGATAGCCAATCTTCTCCTGAATCTCGGCAATCTCCTTGCGGGGGAAGCCAGGAACAATGCGGTCTACCAATGTAGCGTAGACACCGCAGCACTCGTCGAACCACTTCTTGAAAGCAGCAGGCAGCTGCCAGAGATCTATGTACTTGTTGATGCACTCCTTCAGTACGTGACCGTTCAGGAAAATCAGCTCGCAGGGGAAGATGATAAGACCCTTCGTGGGATCACCGTTAAAGGTCTGCCAGCGGCGATACAGCAACTGAACCAGTTTGCCGGGATAGCTGCTGGCGGGTTTGTCGTCCAGCTTGCAAGCGGGATCGAAGGCAATACCGGCCTCTGTGGTGTTAGAAATAACAAAACGAATCTCGGGCTGGTCAGCCAGAGCCATGAAGGCATCGTTCTGAGAGTAGGGGTTCAGTGCACGGCTGATGACGTCGATACGCTCCAGGGTGTTGACGGGCTTACCGTTCTCACGACCCTGAAGATTGACGTGATACAGGCAGTCCTGGCCGTTGAGCCAGTCTACCATACCGCGGTCGATGGGCTGTACGACAACAACACTACCGTTGAAGTTGGTCTTCTGGTCCATGTTCCAGATAATCCAATCAACGAATGCACGGAGGAAGTTACCCTCACCAAACTGAATCACCTTTTCAGGCATGACGCTCTTAGGAGCGAAGTTCTTGTTTAACGGTTTCATAAAATTATTTTTATTAGTGTTTGTTTTTTATAGTGCTGCAAAGTTAGCAATAATTTTTGGAACTTGTATCAATTTTACGTAATTTAAGACGTTAACGTTTGCGAAAAGTCACTCGCTCATCAGGAAACGCTTGAAGTCTGCAAAGTCTTTGCTCATTTGCACACTCTGTTTCTTGCCTTTCATGAAGGCGGCAAGTCGTTTGGGAATCTCAATGTCTGTGCCCAAAATGCGGTCCACATTTTCCTTGAATTTGGCCGGATGTGCCGTCTCACAGAAGACGCCAACCTCGCCTGGACGAAGGTTTTCCTTTAGCGCTCTGTATCCGCAAGCGCCATGAGGATCAAGTGTATAGCCAGTCTCGCTATAGCATTTTCTCATGGTATCGGCAATTTGGTCGTCTGTGTATGTTGCACCGCTGATGAGGCTGGTGATGCGCTGGTGCGTTTCTGCTGGAGTAAGCTTTCCGTTCTCGCTGTAGAGGTTCAAAATGCGGGCAAAGTTAGAAGGATCGCCAACATCCATCGCATTGGCCAGTGTCTGGATGCTTGCCTTGGGATTGTATTCGCCCGTCTGCAGATATTGGTAGAATACGTCGTTGGCGTTGTTGGCAGCGATGAAGCGCTTGATGGGTAGTCCCATCTGGTGACCAAACAAGGCGGAACAGATGTTGCCGAAGTTGCCAGAGGGCACGCACATCACAATGTCGGACGATGTCTTGCTGTCTTCCATCAACTTTTGCAAGCGGGCTACGGCATTAAAATAATAGAACGCCTGCGGGAGGAAACGGGCCACGTTAATGCTGTTGGCTGACGTCAGCTGCATGTGTTTGTTGAGCTCTTGGTCCATGAAGGCAGCTTTCACCAGTGCCTGGCAGTCGTCAAAAACACCGTCAACTTCAATAGCCGTGATGTTCTTGCCCAGTGTCGTAAACTGGCTCTCCTGGATTTTGCTTACCTTGCCTTTGGGGTAGAGTACATAGACGTGAATGCCCTCAACACCCAAGAATCCGTTGGCTACGGCACTTCCCGTGTCGCCGCTGGTTGCTACCAGAACGTTGACGGTCTTGCTTGCAGAAGCGTTGGCTTGCTGTCCAGAACCGTGGCGCAGGAAATACTGCAGCAGTCGGGCCATAAAACGGGCGCCGACGTCCTTAAACGCTAGGGTAGGGCCGTGGAAGAGTTCCAGGGAGTAAATGTTCTCTTCTACCTTGACAATGGGGCAATCAAAGCTCAAAGTGTCGTACACCAAGTCCTGCAGGCCGTCCATGTCGACGTCCTCGCCGAAGAAATTGGCTGCTACGTTGAAGGCTATGTCCTGAAACGTCATGTTCTTCATGTCGTTGAAGAAAGCCTGCGGCAGCTTCTCAATCCGTTCCGGCATATAGAGGCCTTTGTCTTCTGCAAGTCCCTTTACCACTGCCTTTTGCAGGTCGGCAATAGGCGCTTTTCCGTTCGTGCTGTAATATTGCATATTTCCTGTTGTTTGTTTGGTTGTTTGTTTGGTCTGCAAAGTTAGGAAAAAAAAACGAGAAAGAGACATCATCCTGAAGTTATTTTTAATAAGATAGCTGGCGATAGTAAAATTTTTCTTAGTATTATTCTTTCGTATTCAGTTTTTTTTCTTACCTTTGCAGCAGAAAGATATAGTAAAGAATAAAAAGTATGGAAAAACCTTCTTTTACCCTTACATCTGAGGTGTTGGATCTCGTTATGGAGACGGCAGCGCAAGTCGGAGTGTTAAAGACACTTAAATCCGAGGATGACTTTTCGTTGAATTCTGGCGTTTTTTCCGACAATACTCCCTATATACTGTATATGTTGCGTCAATTGCGTGATGCGGTACGTGCTGAGGTAGAGCATGTTTTAGACTCCCAATTGGATGAGCGGGTCAAGCGGGTTATGGATGAAAAAGTACACAATAAAATAGTAGAGAAAAGAAAGAATAATTTATACTCTACCGAGCGGCAAAAAGTAGACTATAAACGACATCACGAAGTAGAGAATAATTTGCAGTTTGAATTCCCGTCTTCTATACGTCTTAGTAAGTCTGAACAGCGTATTGCTTCCCTTTTACAGGACGATTGCCGCTTGACCATAGGGGCCTTGAGTCAATGTGCACAGTTGTCTGAAGCAGGAGTCAATAAGGTACTTTCTTCTCTACGTCATAAAGGTGTCTTGGAGCGTGTCGGTGCAAACAAGAATGGCTATTGGGTGGTCCACTTGGACTAATTTGCTTTAATCTAAATGTGAATGATAGTTTATAATTTATTGATATTTATATATTTATATTGTTTGCTTATTGTTTGGTTTTTGCTGAATTTCTTGTACAAAACAGCTTCTATTCTGTTGTAAATAGCCGTTTTTGTATATGGGCTTGATGTAAAATAAATTTTCTTCCTATTGGTACTTGTATAATCATTATTATAGGTAGTGTAGATGTTTCTTGCCAGTGCTAATGGTGTGTTTGTTCTGGTTTGGTTTTTGTCTTTCTTGTTTATTTCTTATGATGTGAAAAATTTGAGGGCAGTCAACTGACTGCCCTCAACCAACACAAAAACTAAACTAGACTTAACTAAAGCTTATTAGGATTTTCCCAAACCCTGAATAGCAATGCAAAGATAGTGCAATTATTTTAAACTGCAAAAGAATTTAGCTTTTTTTTGTATTTAGATGCGTTTTTCTTCCATTTTTGTTGTCTTATGGACCAAATATGCATCTAAAATGGTGATTGCAGCCATTGCTTCGACTATAGGAACGGCTCTAGGAAGTACACAGGGGTCGTGTCGACCGCGAGCAGTCAGAGTTGTTGCTTTGCCGTGAATGTCTACTGTCTGTTGTGGACGGAGTAATGTGGCTACTGGTTTGAACGCCACACGGAAGTAGATGTCCTGGCCATTGGATATTCCTCCCTGGATGCCACCGCTATGGTTGGTGGCCGTTGTAAATGGTGGTACAAAGCTGTCGTTCTGTTCTGAGCCACGCTGCCTGACACCTTCAAAGCCTTCGCCATACTCAAACCCCTTGACGGCATTGATGCTGAGCATGGCTGCTCCCAGCTGGGCATGTAGTTTGCCAAATTCGGGTTCGCCAAGACCGGCAGGGCATCCCTGGATGACACAAGTGATGGTACCGCCTATCGTATCGCCGTCGGCTTTGACCTGTTCTATGAGTTGTATCATGTCTGCTGCTTTCTGCTGATCAGGACACCGTACGGCATTCAGTTCTGTCTGTGATAAGTCGTAATGGTGATAATCGTGGTCGAGTGCGATGTCTCCCACTTGCGATGTGTAAGCTGTAATAGAGATACCTAACTGTTTGAGTACCAGCTTTGCCAATGCTCCTGCTACACAGCGGCTGATGGTAATACGGGCTGATGAGCGCCCTCCGCCACGATGATCGCGCGTACCATATTTATAATAGTAAGTAAAATCTGCATGCGATGGGCGCAGGGTGGTACGCATCTCGTCGTAGTCGCTGGAATGTTGGTTGGTATTGCGCACGATGAAGCCAATGGGACAGCCTGTGGACTTTCCTTCAAAAACACCACTGAGCAACTCTACACAATCAGCCTCTTGGCGGCTGGTAGTGATGCTGCTCTGTCCTGGTCGACGACGATTCAGCTCTTGTTGGATGAAGTCGACGTCTATGTCAATGCCTGGCGGCATACCATCAACGATGCCGCCAATGGCTTCTCCGTGGCTTTCGCCAAACGTTGTCAGTCGGAATAGCTGTCCTATGGTGTTCATACTCCGCATCCTCCTTCTCCGCAGTTGCCTCCGCAGTCACCTCCGCAATTGCCTCCGCAGTTTCCTCCGCAACCGCTACAGCCACCGGTAAGGTGCTTCATGAGTTGGCTGATTTCAGCTTCAGTAGCATCGCGGTTCTCCAATACACTGCCTTCAAAGTATAGTTCTTCACCAGCCAGCGGGTGGTTGAGGTCTATCTTTACTTTCTCGTTGCCGACTTCTACCACACGGCCGTTGAAGCGTTGACCCTCTTCGTTCTGGAGGGGAACGATGGCATCTTTGTAGATGTGCTCTCCGTCAAAACGTCCGTCAATGCTAAATACGCTGCGGTCTAAATCAATGACGTAGTCTTCGTGATAGTCACCATAGGCTTCATCCGTGGTTAGTTTGAAGTTGAAACCCTCGCCCTGTGGGGTGTTGGTGATGATTTGCTCAAACTTATCGAGGGCAAAGCCGAATCCGCTGATGAAGCTGAACGGCTGTCCTTCCTTGGTTTCTTCTATCAGATGCCGGCCATTCTCGTCGTTTGTGTACAGCTTGTATGAGACGGCTACATACTTGTTCTTTTGGTTTTCCATATTCGTTATTATACCTTATTTATTATATTTTGACCGCAAAGGTACGTAAAATAAATGAAATAGGCATCATATAAGGTGTTTTTTCTTTCTGTTTGACGCAAATCAAGTAGTTTGGACTTTTGTTGACTGATGTCAAGAAAAGGGGCTGTTTGCGCACACAACACATCAAAATGTTTGGAGCGTATTGATTTTTGTCGTACCTTTGCATCGTCAATCAGAAAGAACTGGTCGACAGAGATAAGAAAACTAAGGTATAAGAACCAAGGTAAAAAGAAAAGGATAACAAAAAGGCAATAATGCCGGTTTAATAAAAAAGGTAAAAAGTTTAATTTAAAAAAAGAAAGGGTAACGAAAATGAAAAAGTTTATTTTGACTGTTGTTGCTCTGATGAGCATGACAATGACATTTGCTGAGAACGAAAAAGCAGCTAATCTCAATACAACAGAGTCATACAATATGACTGTCAACATGAACAAACTGAGCCAGGCACTGGGTCTGTCAAATGATCAGGTACAGGCTGTCAGCGAGATTCATAAGAGCTTCAGTGCTGAGATGATGTTTGCTGCACAGTACGGCAAGGAGGAGCGCGAGCAGCGTGTTGACAACGCTATCAAGCGTGATCTGGCTTACATGAACTACATCCTGAATCAGGAGCAGTACCGTAAGTATCTGACGCTGTTGAACATTACGCTCCACAACAGAGGCATTAAGTAGAAAGATTGTTTTAGTAGTGAATTGTTTTAGTAGTTAGTAAATTAGTAGTTTTGAATGTGAAGAGGCATTGCCGTGAGGGCTGTGCCTCTTTTTTTGTGTGAAATATTTGGTGAGGTGTAATTTTTGTGCTAATTTTGTAGGCGCAAACCCGATTGGTTTCAAAAATGCGTTAAAATTTGTAAGAACAATGAAGAAAGTTAAAGTGATAGTTCTGTCGGCGGTGGCAGCCTTATTGGTGAATTGTGGCACGACGTCTACAGTACCCATTACGGGACGTAAGCAGAATCTGATGGTGTCAGACGAGAAAGTGCTCAGTTTGTCGAATGAACAGTATTCGGAATATATGAAGACTGCCAAGCCTTCGACCAATGCCGCTAATACTGCTATGGTCAAGCGGGTAGGGCAGCGCCTGGCTGCCGCTGTGGAGAGATACCTGAACAGTAATGGCTTGAGTCAGGAGGTGAAGAACTACAGTTGGGAGTTTAATTTGGTGCAGGACCAGCAAGTCAATGCTTTCTGTATGCCTGGTGGCAAGATTGTCGTTTACGAAGGTTTGCTGCCTGTTACCAAGGACGAGACGTCGCTGGCCATTGTATTAGGGCACGAGGTGGCTCATGCTGTTGCCAAGCATTCGGCTGAGCAGATGTCTACGGCCATTCGTCAGCAGTACGGAGCCCAGGCACTGGGCATGGTACTTTCGGGCGCAGGCGTTAGCGATGGAATGACAAATCTTGCCGGTACCGTTTTCGGACTGGGTGCGAAGGGCGCAAGTGCTAAATATTCTCGCGACCATGAAAGTGAGGCAGATCACCTGGGCATCATCTTTGCCGCTATGGCCGGCTACGATCCGCAGGCTGCTGTGCCTTTCTGGCAGCGCATGTCGCAAGCTACAGGCGGTGGTTCCAACTCCTGGTTGAGTACGCACCCGTCGGATGCTACTCGTATCAAGCAGATACAGGGATGGATGCCTGAGGCCTTGCGTTACTATCAGGGCGGTCAGACAACGAGTACTTTCAATTTTACCAGCCAAGGTGTTAAACAGCAGAAGAACACCAAGAAAGCCATGCGCGAAATACACATTAAATAACTAGAAAAACAGACTTATGAAAAGATTACTTTTTCTATCCCTCGTGTTTGTGGCTGTTATGGCAGCGGCACAGAGTAGAGAGGGCGGTATCACCCCTCAGATGTTGCAGGAAATCCAGAAACAGAATGCTCCATCGGCTTCCGACCGTGCACTGCGTAATGCACTGGCAGCCAATGCTATTGACAACTTGGCCAAAAATCAAGACAATGCAGGGGCGTTGGATACCTATTTCAGTGTGGAAACCAAGAAACAGAGCATTACTGATCAGAAGTCAAGCGGTCGTTGTTGGATGTTTAGCGGCTTGAACGTCATCCGCGCCAACTTTGCCAAGCGTACGGATTCCCTCACCGTCGCATACTCTCAGGATTATCTTTTCTTCTGGGATCAATTAGAAAAGGCTAATATGATGCTGCAAGGTGTGATAGAGACTGCCAAGAAACCAATGGATGACCAGCGTGTGCAGTTCTTCTTTCACCATCCGGTGAGCGATGGTGGCAACTTCTGTGGTGTAGCTGATTTGGCTGAGAAATACGGACTGGTTCCTTACGAAGTATGCCCTGAGACGTTCTCTGCCAACAGCACCTCTAAGATGTCGCAGTTGATTAAGTCGAAGTTGCGCGAACAAGGCCTTGAGCTGCGCCGTATGGTCAATGATGGCAAGAAGGCCAAGGATATCGAACGTCGTAAGACACAGATGCTTAGCGAGATATACCACATGCTTGTCATCACCCTTGGCGAACCAGTACGTGAGTTTACCTATGCTTTTAAAAACAAAGACGGCAAAGCTATCACAGCCCCCAAGACGTACACCCCGCAGTCATTCTATCAGGAAACAGTCGGAGGTCCTATCAACGACACCTTCATCATGGTTATGAATGATCCCCGTAGACCATATCATAAAACATATGAGGTAGACTATGCCCGCCATTCACAGGACGGTCATAACTGGAAGTACCTTAATTTGCCCATGGACGAGATAGAGGCGCTAGCCATAGCCTCGCTGAAGGATGGCCGCAAGCTATACAGCAGCTATGATGTCGGTAAGCAATTGGATCGCAAACGCGGTTTTGCTGATACCCAGAACTTTGACTACGGGTCACTGTTTGGTACCAACTTTAATATGACCAAGGCAGAACGCATCTCGACTTTCGACAGTGGCTCCACTCATGCCATGACGCTTACTGCTGTCGATATCGATGAACAGGGTAATGCCCTGAAGTGGAAGGTTGAGAACTCATGGGGTGGCGATTGGGGACAGAAAGGCTGTCTCATCATGACAGACCGCTGGTTCCGTGAATATATGTTCCGACTGGTTGTTAACAAGAAGTACGTCTCTGAACAGCTGCAGCGTGAGTTCGAACAGAAGCCCACAATGTTGTCGCCAGAAGATCCGCTTTTCCAGGTTGATGAATAAAAAAACGAAATAAATCGGCAATTTTCTTGGAGAATTGCCGATTTAATATTATCTTTGCAGCCGCAAAAAGATATACGCTATCATTGGGGTTGACTGGATTTGACAGCAGGCCGAGATGGTACGTAAGCATGCGGAGCGACGGCTGTGGGCTCCATAATCTCGTCGGTCGACAATTTAATTGGCGAAAACACTTACGCTCTCGCTGCCTAAACGAAGTACAGTAGTTTATTGGCTTTATCCCTCTACCAGGTAGGGGGACGAGACATCGCTCCAAGGATGTTGTTCCGAATCTGAGGGATTAGCGGTGCAGGTAAATCGGAAATAGTCGTACGGAAGCCTCGGCTGGGCGATGAAGATATAGAGGATAAGGCTGTAATTGGTGGCTTGGGTCTTGTTGCAGCACGAAAATGAAGGCCAAGATAAGCATGTAGAAAGCGTATGGTTTCCCTGTTTGGACGAGGGTTCGATTCCCTCCAGCTCCACGGAAGATGACCAAAAAGAAAGCTCGCAAGACTGCGGGCTTTCTTGATATATGGATGAATTTTGCGTTAGAAGCGATAGTCAATGCCAATACCAATGACATTGTTGGTACGGGAGTAGGTCTTGTCGACGGTATATGGAGTACCATATGCGTTGTTGATCTTCTTGTTGTAGTCGCTGTAGAGCGAGCAGAAATAACTTGCATTGAGGCGAATCTTCTCGTTGATGTTCCATGCTCCGCCCAGCCCCAGCGACCAACTGTCGCAGGCGAAGGAGGTGTTCTGCTGGTAGTCGTCAGTCAGACCATAGTCAGTATGCTGACCGCCACAGCTGACGGTGAACTTCTCGTTGATGTCCCATTCAACACCAGCCAGTATCTCGTAGGTGCCGTGAGAGAGCTTCTCCTGACGCTGGCCGCCCATTTTGGCATTCTTGTCATCAAAGAAATGGAACTCTGTTGCGGCACGCAGACCGGGAGTGAACTCATAGCCAACGGCTGCGACAAAGAGTGAAGGCATGTCGTAGCGAACCCGCTCGTTAGGCAGATAGTCTGTCATTTTTCCTGCCATATCGCCCAGCTTGTCAGGAGCCGACAGGGCTGCGATGACGGCAGCGTTGCCATTTTGCTCGGCCATCGCCTTGACATCTGTGACGCTATATCCGCTTGCGCCCTGTAAACCGACGGTCAGGACACGAGTGTCGTTCTCTGTGTTAATCTTGGTGCGGAACTCATAACGCATGGCTACAGTCCATTTGTTCATGTGGAAGTCAGCACTAATGATAGGCGTAAAGCCCCATCCGCGCTGTACACAGTCCAGCTGAAGGTCCATCAGAGGATTGTTGCCCACCATCGAGGAAATCTTCTGACCCGGCATGGCTGTCACGTGTCCCTTGTAGTAACCATCATAGTAATTGGCACGGAAGCCAACAGCTGCCGACAGGCAATCAATAATGCGATAGGTGAAATTGACCTGACCTCCGTAGATATACTGCTTGCCCTTCATGGAAGAGTCGAGGATAAAGTCGCGTGCAAGAGCGTCTGCCTGAGCAGCATAAGGAGTGCCGGCAATCTTCTGATAGAGCGTAGAATACATCTTTGCCGTAATTGGAACGTTGAACATGGGTACACCTTCGTCGTATTCTACGAAGCCGCCGCTGCCCACAATACCTATCATGGCAGAAACGGTCCAACGGTCTTTCTTGTAAGAAGCAAACAGCGCAGGCACGATAGGGGCCGAGGCCTCACCATTATATTTTTTATGGAACGTTGCACCAGGATTTCCTGCTGCTGGATTGGCAAGGAAGTTGTTGATGTCGATTTCAACGTCACGATTCTGCCAGGGTTTCTGAAAGTTGAGCGACAACTGCCAACCCTCGTGTCCCCACGCAAGACCGGCAGGATTGGAAAATACAGCGTCGATTTCTGTCGTAGCACCACGTGCAAACATACGATCGAAGGCGATGTGGTAATTTGTGTTAGTCATCAAACCACCCGCATGGGCAGTGGCGATGGAGGCGCAAAGCGCAAAAACAAAGAGTACTTTTCTCATTTTTTTATCTGAATATTGTTCTTTTCGCCCGCAAAGGTACGACAAATTCCCAGAATAAACGAATATTCAGGGAATTATTTTCTTAAAACGAACAAAAATCAGAGTGCGCCTTTCGTTGATGGAAGCTCAAAGTGATAGACATCGCGACGAACAGCCATCTTGAGAGCACGGGCGAGTGCTTTAAAAATGCCTTCAATCTTGTGGTGTTCATTCTGGCCTTCCGCCTTGATGTTCAGATTCATTTTGGCCGCATCGCTGAGGCTCTTGAAAAAGTGTAGAAACATCTCGGTAGGCATCTCTCCAATCTTTTCGCGCTTGAAGTCTGCGTCCCATACTAGCCAAGGACGTCCCCCGAAGTCAAGACACACGCTACATAGGCAGTCATCCATAGGCAGAGAGTAGCCATAGCGCTCTATTCCCCTCTTGTCGCCTAAAGCGTGCAGCAGGCATTCGCCCAGTGCCAATGCTGTGTCTTCAATGGTGTGATGCTCGTCGACGTGAAGGTCGCCTTGGGTATGGATGGTCAAGTCAATCATTCCATGCTTGCCAATCTGTTCCAGCATGTGATCGAAGAATCCCAATCCGGTCTGAATGTCACAGTGCCCGTTGCCGTCCAGGTCTAACTTGACAAAGATGTCGGTTTCTTTGGTTGTGCGTCGAACCTCAGCAGTACGCTGCCCACCATATGCAACGGCCACAGCCTTCTCCCAACTTTGGGCTGCCTGTGCCAAATCATCAGCAGTCCCCCCACCGAGGACACTGTCGATGTGAAGAAATCCACATCCGATATTGGCAGCAAATTGGCAATCGGTGTCGCGGTCGCCAATCACAAAGCTGTGTGCGATGTCATAGTTGGGGTTGTCTATGTATTTCTGTACCAGTCCGGTATTGGGTTTACGGGTTGGGGCGTTGTCTTCAGGGAAGTGAGAGTCCAAAAGTATGTCGTCAAACACGACACCTTCGCCGCGAAGGGTGTCCAAGATAAAGTTCTGGACAGGCCAGAAGGTCTCTTCAGGGAAAGCTGACGTGCCCAGACCATCCTGATTGCTCACCATGATCATTTCGTAGTCGGTGTGTTGGCGCAGAAAAGCCAGGCTGGTAATAGCACGTGGTACGAACTGCAGTTTTTCGAAAGAGTCAATCTGCTCGTCGGCAGGTTCGCGGATGATGGTTCCGTCACGGTCAATGAAGAGAATCTTTTTCATGCTTTATAGGGTATTGAAGATGAGAGAGTGCTTAACTGTTGAGCGCGTTCGCGTTGTCTGGCTTCGGCAGAGCCCCACGAGAAATAAGCGATGTAGACGATGAGCAGTCGGAGACAGAGGCCGGTGAATGCTGCAAAGCCCCATGTCACGGCACTAAGATAGAGAACGTACGACGGCATAGAAGGTGCATCACCCATCAAGATACCGTCTTGTGAATTCCATTCTGCCAGGGCCAACACGATGGCAGGCAAGGCTGCCAGCAGACAGAAGGGCAGAAGTAGTACTATGCCAGCCACTACTACCAACACCAGACGGAACCAGTGGCGGCAAGCTGCTTGAAGCAATTGCCGGACGGGACGCTGAGTGAGCCAGCGGGCCGTCATAAGCCACAGGACCATTTCCAATAAGACAGCCACAGCAGCCAAAGGAACAAAGAAGTAGAGACCATAGACCGTCAACATAGCGACGGCTGTATAGGCGGCTGTGGTGTCTAACAGGTGCACCCATTGTGCCTTTAGCATGGCGATGAATTTGTTGACATATAGGTGAAATCCGGCAGCTATCATACTACGGCTACTGCGCACTTTCAATAATATTTCTTCTTGTTGTTTTTCCATTGCCTATGAAGTTTTTATGGTGCAAAAGTACAAATAAAAATAAAAGAATAAGAGAATAAAAGAATAAAAAATCAAAAAAGGGACTATAATAATGACAATTAAAGGATAGGAAACAGGAAAAAAGTAGTAACTTTGCAAACGAATATGAAGAATTTGAAGTGGGGCTTCATCGGATGCGGTGAGGTAACGGAAAAGAAAAGCGGTCCGGCATTCTCAGAGGTAGAAGGCTCGGAAGTCGTGGCAGTGATGAGCCGTCACGGCCATAGTGCCAGTAGTTATGCTGAACGTCACGGCATCCCTAGGTGGTACACAGATGCCCAGGAACTCATTAACGATACAGATGTCAATGCCGTCTATATTGCCACGCCACCCAGTAGCCATGCCACCTATGCTATCATGGCGATGAAGGCAGGCAAGCCTGTTTACGTTGAGAAACCTTTGGCTGCGGCATATGAGGATTGCGCTCGTATCAACCGTGTTAGCGAAGAAACAGGAGTACCTTGCTTTGTGGCATACTATCGACGATATCTTCCGTATTTTCAAAAGGTTAAAGAGATTGTTGAAAGCGGAGTGTTGGGTAAGATTATTGCCGTTCAGATACGCTTCGCCACTCCTCCGCGTCCAGAGGATTTCGGTAAGAATGGTGAGTTTCCTTGGCGTCTGCAGCCTGATATTGCAGGTGGTGGATATTTTTACGATATGGCTCCTCATCAATTAGATTTCTTACAGTATCTCTTCGGGGTTATTATCGAAGCCCGTGGTTTTTGTACCAACCGCGGCGGCCTGTATGGTGCTGAAGATACGGTAAGCGCCTGTTTTGAGTTCGAGAACGGGCTGACGGGCAGCGGGTCATGGTGCTTCGTGGCTCACGAGTCAGCCAGAGAAGATCGTATTGAGATTATTGGCAGTCAAGGCATGGTATGCTTCTCGGTTTTCGATTTCCAGCCCATCAAGTTGCATAGTAGTGCAGGGACAGAGGTTTTGGACGTTCCAAATCCGTCCTACGTGCAATTCCCCATTATCAAGAGCGTTTGCGAACACCTCCAGGGTATAGGTCTTTGTAATTGTACCAGCGTATCGGCGACGCCTACCAACTGGGTGTTAGACCGTATCTTAGGCAAGTTCTGAACGAGGAATGAGAAGGTTGCTGCTGGTCATATTATGTATGGTGAGTCTCGGTTTACAGGCGCAAGACTCCATTTCTGCTATACAGCAACCTCAGAAAAAGAGCTGGCTGCGACGTGTTGTGGAGGGATTTACCTATATTGATACCAATTATGTCGAACCGCAGCATTATGACTGGTCCGTTATGGTTCAGGGAATTTATAACTACGACTATTATAGGTTGAGTTCTGTTACTGAAAATCATCAGTCCATAACCTTTGCTCCCACACCCGCATTAAAGGTCGGTCCTTATTTCGGTTGGCGTTGGGCATTTTTCGGTTACACCTTCGACTTGCGCCATGTGGACTTAAGTTCCAATTCCAAAAAGTTTGATTTTAGTTTCTACAGTGCCCAAATAGGTGCAGACATCTATTATCGCCGCACTGGCAGCGACTACAAAATTCGCAATGTAAACCTTGGAGGCAACATTGATGCTGATGCCTTGGAAAATGCATCCTTCGATGGTATCAATGTGGGCATTACAGGTGTCAATGTCTATTATATCTTCAACCACAAGCGCTTCTCTTATCCTGCTGCCTTCAACCAGAGTTCCTGCCAGAAACTGAGTTGCGGCTCGTGGATGGTAGGATTGGGCTATCTGAGAAATAGCATAGAATTTGACGCGGATCGGTTGCAACGGCTCATCGATGAGCGATTAGGCCGGCAGGATGTACAGTTGGATAGCGCTTTGATGTTCAATAGCGTGAAGTATCATGATATTAACGTGTCGGTAGGTTATGGTTATAATTGGGTATTTGCCCGAAACTGGTTGCTCGCTGGCAGTTTGTCATTGGCACTCGCCTACAAGAAAACTTATAGTGAGTCATCGGAAGAAGGTATCAAGCGCTTCAATATTCGTGACTTCAATATATCAAATGTCAATATAGATGGCGTGGGACGTTTCGGTCTGGTATGGAATAATACCCGATGGTATGCCGGACTATCGGCTATCGTACGAGCTTACAACTATAAGAAAGAACGTTTTGCTGCCAACAATATCTTTGGCAGCCTGAATATCTATGCCGGATATAACTTCGGCGCCAAAAAAGAATATAGGAAGAAGAAAGCCAAAAAATGAAGAGACTGTTATATTTGTTGCTCCTGCTGCCCTTATCGGTGCACGCTCAGATTTATGAGCGAGCCGATAGCATGACCATATGTCGTCTGTTGAAGAAGGCACCGGATAACAGTGGGACCTTGTGGTTTGCCAGACAACTGCTGGGGCGTCCCTATGTCGGCCAGACTTTGGAGGTTGCCTATATGAAACCTGATGCCTACGGGTCTGATGATGAGCAGTTGGTGGTGAACACCCGTCAGTTGGACTGTACGACACTGGTCGAGACGGTGACGGCTTTGACGCTGTGTGTCCGGCAGGGTAAGAAGACGTGGAATGACTATTTGATGGCGTTGCAGACGCTGCGCTACCGTCAGGGGGCGTTGAAGAACTATACCAGCCGTTTGCATTATTTCTCTGATTGGATTGGTGACAAAGTGAGTATGCAACTCGTCAAAGAAATACAGGAGCCATGTCCGCCGTTCACTGGAGTTCAGACGCTGAAGGTCAACTACATGAGCCAGCATCCCCAGTCCTATCAGGCACTCAAGGCTCATCCGGAGTTTATACCCGTCATCCGGCAACAGGAGGAAGTCCTAACAGGTCAAACTTTTAGGTATATTCCCAAGACGGCCATCCGGAACACGGCGCTGCTGCGTCAGACTGTACACGACGGCGATATCATCGCCATTACGTGCAATAAGCCAGGATTGGATATCGCCCATCTTGGTTTTGCAGTTTGGAAGAAGAACGGGCTGCACCTGCTGAATGCATCTCAGTTGCACAAGAAGGTAGTGCTGGAGCCCATGACGCTCTATAAATACATGCAGAAGCATCCTTCATTTACAGGAATAAGAATCATAAGAATTAAATAGAAAAGATATGGAACTACCCGATTTTATGAGCTATGCCAATAAGTTCTCTCAGACGGACTTTGTGGACAAGATTGCGCGTATTGCCAAACGCGCAGGCTCTAAACTGGTTTATGCAGCGTTGATACTTTACTATACGCTGCAGAGTGATAAAATCAGCAAGACCAACAAGGCTATGATTATAGGTGCGCTGGGCTATATGATAAGTCCTTTGGACGTCGTGCCCGATGCCATTCCCATTGCGGGACTGACGGACGACCTGGCTGTGTTGCTCTTTGTGCTGAAGAAGGTGTGGACCGACATTGATCCGGACATCCAGACGAAGGCCAAGGAACGTCTGTCCAAGTGGTTCGACGAGGATGAAATTAACGAGATTAACCATCTCTTTGATGAAGAATGATTCATGAGTATCAGGTGAGGGTCGTCCCTCAGGTAGCGGTCAATGAGCAGTCCCTTCGTGGATTCCTTGCTGACGAGTACGGCTTTGATGTGCGTACCATAACTGCTGTGCGTATCCTGCGCCGTAGTATTGATGCCCGTCAACGAACAATCTATGTCAACCTGAAAGTACGCATCTATATCAATGAACAGCCTGCCGACGATGAATATCAGCATACAGACTATCCGGATGTCAGTGGATGTCCGCAGGTCATTGTTGTAGGAGCCGGCCCTGGAGGACTGTTTGCTGCCCTACGCCTGATAGAACATGGCCTTAGGCCTATTGTCATTGAACGCGGAAAGAACGTCCATGACCGTAAGCGTGACCTTTCACTGATTACCAAGACCCAGCAGGTAGATCCTGAAAGTAACTACTGTTTTGGTGAGGGAGGTGCCGGCGCTTATAGTGATGGCAAACTGTACACCCGTTCCAAGAAGCGCGGCTCGATAGAGAAAATCCTCCATGTGTTTTGCCAGCATGGAGCTTCGACCAATATTCTTGCTGATGCCCATCCTCATATCGGTACTGATAAGTTGCCAAGGGTCATTGAGAATATGCGTAACACCATCATCCGTTGTGGCGGTGAGGTGCATTTCCAGACGAAGATGACCCAGTTACTGCTACAGAAGTCTCAGGTGGTAGGCATATTGACGGCAGACGGTAGGGAGTGGAGAGGTCCAGTGATTTTGGCAACTGGTCACTCGGCCCGAGATGTCTATCGCTATCTGGCCGGTAGTAGTGTAGAGATAGAAGCCAAGGGAATTGCCGTTGGTGTCCGTTTGGAACATCCCTCTATGCTGATAGACCAGATTCAATACCACAACCGTCAGGGTAGGGGCAAGTACTTGCCTGCTGCTGAATACTCTTTTGTAACACAGGTAGAAGGTCGCGGCATATATTCGTTCTGTATGTGTCCGGGAGGTTTCGTGATACCCGCAGCCACAGACCGCCAGCAGATTGTTGTCAACGGTATGAGTCCGTCGAATCGCGGTGGACAATGGTCGAATAGCGGTATGGTCGTTGAGACCCGTGCTGAAGATATAGAGGGTGATGACCCCTTGCGAGTCATGAACTTCCAGGAGGAACTGGAACGTACATGCTGGCAGCAAGGTAATATGAAGCAGACAGCTCCAGCTCAGCGTATGGCCGACTTCGTCAACAAGAGGCTGAGCTATGATTTGCCTCGTAGTTCGTATGCACCGGGACTGATCTCTTCACCCCTTCATTTTTGGTTACCCTCCAGCATCAGCCATCGCCTTCAGGAAGGCTTTAAGGCTTTTGGCAGACAATGCCACGGGTTCCTGACTAATGAAGCAGTGATGATTGGCGTGGAGACCCGTACCAGCAGTCCTGTAAGGATTGTGCGACAGCCGGAAACGTTGATGCATGTACGACTGCAGGGACTTTTTCCTTGTGGGGAGGGCGCAGGCTACGCCGGTGGTATTGTGTCAGCAGGCGTGGATGGCGAGCGGTGTGCCGACATGTGCGCAGCCTATTTAGAAGGCTGCGGCATTAATAAATAATAAGGTTCGCACGCGAAATGTCCTAAAACTCTGTGAACGACAGGGGCATGAGTTCCTTGATGCCGTCAATGATGTACGTATGGTTGGTGCCGTACAACAGAATACGCATAGGCTGCTTGAAGCGTGTCTCAGTCTCAATGATGACCTGACGGCAGGAACCGCAGGGACTGGCAGGCTCCTCCAGGAATTTTCCCTCGCTATTACGCTCTGCGATAGCCAGCATCATGATGGGCTGGTCAGGATATTGGGCACCGGCGGCAAAGATGGCCGACCGCTCTGCGCAGATACCTACCGGAAATGCTGCATTCTCTTGGTTGCAACCAGGCACGATGACACCGTTCTTCAGCAGGATACCTGCACCAACGTGAAAGTGAGAGTAGGGGGCATACGAGTTGTAGGTGGACTGCTTGGCCGTTTCAACTAACTTCTTTTCAATATCTGACAATTCAGACCATTGGGCTACTTTGATTGTAGATTTTAGGGTGAGTTCTTCCATAATATTTAGATTTTTGTTGCAAATATAATTATTTTTCCTTACTTTTGCATCAAAATTCACAAGAAAATACATGAAACGGCTCATTTTTTTATTTTTTTTGCTCTGTGGAGGACTTCAGTATGGTTGTTCGCAGGGTATTTCATGGAATAAAACCTATCAGGACTATTTTGATACGTACGACGATATTGCCATTGAGCAGATGCAGAAATACGGCATTCCTGCCAGTATTACGCTTGCCCAGGGTGTCTTGGAGTCAGGAGCAGGAAGAAGTGAACTGGCCCGAAAAGGTAATAATCACTTCGGTATCAAGTGCAATGGATGGACGGGTCGCAAGACCTATCATGACGACGACGAACTGCAGGAGTGCTTCCGTGCCTACGATAATGCCTATCAGAGTTATGTCGACCACTCCTTGTTCTTGAAGAGCAGTTCCCGCTATGCGCGTTTGTTTGAGTTGAAGAAAACCGACTACAAGGGGTGGGCTAAAGGTTTGAAAGCTTGCGGCTATGCCACCAGTCCTGTCTATGCTACCAGACTGATTAACATCATTGAGTTGTATCATTTGGACAAATACGACAAGAACGGCCACCTTGACAAGTTCCAGGAACGACAGTTGAAATTGGGTGACCTGCGTCATGTGTATTTCTTTAATGATAATTATTATGTTATTGCACGTAAGGGAGATACGTTCCGTTCGATAGCGCAGGATGCAGGCATATCCTATAGTCGTCTGGCCAGTTTCAACGAGCGCGACAAACATGACCCGATAGAGGAGGGGGAGCGCATCTGGCTGAAGAAGAAGCGCCGCAAGGCTCCTAAGGAATACAAGAATCGACCCCACCAGGTCAGAGCTGGCGAATCCATGTATAGCATTTCGCAGCAATACGGCATCCGTCTGAAGAATCTGTATAAGATTAACGATCTGCCGCCCGAATACTCTATTCGTGTGGGCGATTTTCTGCTGTTGCGATAAAAAACGCCGTGTTTCAGCGTTTAGGATAGTTAAAATGTGCTAATTAACGTACATATTCATAAATATTCACTACCTTTGCAAATTGTAAAGTCGAGTTTACAATCGTATGAGAAACAATATATCGCATTCGGGGGTTGTCGAGCGTGTCGAGGAGGGTTGCGTTCATGTCCGTATCGTCCAGACTTCGGCATGTGCAGCCTGCAAGGTAGCTGGCTACTGCAATGCTGCCGAGGCGAAGGAGAAGGTCATCGACGTCTATGGTGCTGATAGCCGGCGCTATTCCGTTGGTCAGACGGTGAAGGTCGTGGCTTCTCGTGCGGTTGCGGGGCGTGCCCTGCTATTGGGCTTTGGCTTGCCTTTCGTGGTGTTGGTAGGCGTGCTGGTCCTTGTGCTGGCGCTGACGCATAACGAACTATGGGCGGCTTTGGGTGGACTCCTGGCGCTGGCTCCCTATTATGGTGTGCTATACCTCATGCGCCGTCGCATCAGTGACCGCCTGTCCTTCTGGATAGAAGAGTGAAGCAAATGGCACGTGCCTGTCGGACAAAGAGAGAACAATAATGCAATAACATTAACATACTAAAAACAATAACAAACAAGTAACTTTATGGATTTCATTTTGATTGCAGTTGCAGTATTGGGTGCTATCGGTTTGATTGCCGCCCTTGTGCTGTATGTCTGCTCCAAGAAGTTCGCCGTCTATGAAGACCCCCGTATTGCCCAGGTTACTGAGCAGTTGCCGGGTGCCAACTGTGGCGGTTGCGGATTTGCCGGATGCAGTGGCTTGGCAGATGCCCTGGTGAAGGGTGCCGATGCCGGAAGCATTGAAGGACTGAAGTGTCCCGTCGGCGGAGCAGAAGTGATGGGTAAGGTGGCCGACCTGCTGGGTATGGCCATTGCCAACGGTGAGCCTATGGTAGCCGTAGTACGTTGTAACGGAACCTGTGCCTTGCGTCCGAAGATTGCAGAGTATAGTGGTCTGCGCACCTGTGCAGCCATGAATTCCTGTGGTGCCGGTGAGACCGCTTGCGGTTTCGGCTGTCTGGGTTGTGGCGACTGTGTCGCTGCCTGCCAGTTCGACGCTATCCACATGAATCCTGAGACCGGTTTGCCCGAGGTCGATGAAGAGAAGTGTACCTCTTGTGGTGCCTGTGTCAAGGCTTGTCCTCGCCACATCATCGAGCTTCGCAAGAAGGGTCCGAAGGGTAGGAGAGTGTTCGTCTCTTGTGTCAACAAGGACAAGGGTCCTGTAGCTATGAAGGCTTGTAAGGCCGCTTGTATCGGTTGTGGCAAGTGCGAGAAGGAGTGTAACTTCGGTGCCATCACCATTGAGGGCAACGTTTCTTACATTGACTTCAACAAGTGCCGCATCTGCCGTAAGTGCGTCAGCGTTTGTCCTACGAAGGCCATCCACGACGTCAACTTCCCCACACCGGCTCCTGCTCCCAAGCCCAAAGAGGCTGCTGCACCTGCCGCCGCTCCAGCCGCTGAGAAAAATGTTGAACCCGAAGTAAAGAAGGAGGAGAAAGCATGAACGTAAGAACATTCCGTATTGGTGGTGTACACCCCGAAGAGAATAAGCTGACCCATGAGGTTGCTACGAAGGTTGCCGCCCTGCCTAAGCAGGCTATCTTCCCCCTGTCGCAGCACATCGGTGCTCCCGCAAAACCTGTTGTTGCCAAGGGTGACAAGGTGAAGGTCGGTACGCTGCTGGCTGAGGCTGGCGGTTTCGTCTCTGCTCCTATTTATAGCAGTGTCAGCGGAACCGTGTTTAAGATTGATACCGCTATCGATGCCACTGGCTATCGCAAGCCCGTTATTATTATTAATGTAGAAGGCGACGAGTGGGAAGAGTCCATCGACCGTTCCGACAAGCTGGAGACCGTCAAGGCCCATCCCGAGCTGACTCCCGAGGAAATCGTGGAGCGCATCAAGACCGCCGGTGTCGTTGGTATGGGTGGTGCTTGTTTCCCCACCTTCATCAAGCTCTGTCCGCCGCCCACGGCCAAGGCTGAGTGCGTGATTATCAACGCCGTAGAGTGCGAGCCCTATATCACAGCCGACTTCCGTCTGATGATGGAGCATGCCGACGAGATTCTCGTTGGTCTGGAGCTGTTGATGAAGGGTGCCAAGGTGACGAAGGGTTACATTGGTATTGAGACCAACAAGATGCCCGCCATCGAGCTGTTGACTAAGAAGTGCGCCGAAGTGTTCGGCAATAGCGAATACAGCGTGGAGGTCGTTCCCTTGAAGCAGCGCTACCCACAGGGTGGTGAGAAGCAGCTCGTTGATGCCGTCATCCGTCGTCAGGTTCCTGCACCTCCCGCTATTCCTGTCAATGTGGGTGCCATCGTTCAGAACGTAGGTACTGCATACGCTGTGTATGAGGCCGTGATGAAGCGCAAGCCTCTGTTCGAGCGCTACACCACCGTTACTGGTAAGAAGCTGGCTAACCCCGGCAACTTCCTGGTTCGTATGGGTACTCCCATGCAGGATCTGATTGATGCCTGCGGCGGTATGCCCGAGGGCGACAACAAGCTGTTGGCTGGTGGCCCGATGATGGGTAAGGCTTTGACCTCTACCGAGGTGCCCATCTGCAAGGGTACCAACTCTGTGACCATTATCTCTGGCGAGGAGGCTTTCCGCAAGGAGCCTAATCCCTGTATTCGTTGTGCCAAGTGTGTCAGCGCCTGCCCCATGGGCTTGGAGCCTTACCTGCTGGCCAAGCTCGCTGCCGTCAAGAACTGGGAGCGTGCCGAGAAGGAGGAGGTCGTCAGCTGTATAGAGTGTGGCTCGTGCCAGTTCACGTGTCCTGCCCACCGTCCGTTGCTCGACAACATCCGTCAGGCCAAGGGTACGGTGATGGGTATTATCCGTGCCCGTGCCGCTGCAGCCGCACCTAAGAAATAGCCAAATGGTTAAATTGAGAAATAAATAGTAAATTGTAAATAGTCAAATTGTAAATTCTCAATATGGGAAAATTAATTGTATCACTGTCACCTCATGCACACGGAACTGACACCGTCGAGAAGAACATGTACGGGGTTATCATCGCCCTGCTGCCTGCGCTGCTCGTGTCGTTCTATTTCTTCGGCATTGGCTCGGCCATTGTCTGTGCTACGAGTGTTGCCGCCTGCGTCTTCTTCGAGTGGGCCATCAACAAGTTTATGCTCAAGAACGAGCGCAACACCATCTGCGACGGCTCTGCCATCCTGACCGGTCTGCTGCTCGGCTTCAACCTCCCCAGCAACCTCCCCATCTGGATTATCATCATCGGTGCTTTGTTCGCCATTGGTGTGGCCAAGATGACGTTCGGTGGTCTGGGTAATAACCTCTTCAACCCTGCTCTGGTAGGTCGTGCTGCCCTGTTGGTAGCCTTCCCTGCCCAGATGACCACCTGGCCTCAGGTTGGTCAGTTAGGCAGCTATCTTGATGCCGAGACGGGTGCTACGCCGCTGGCCATCATGAAGGACGCCATCAAGACGGGCGATGCCTCTGTGCTGGAACAGCTGCCCTCATCCTTCGACCTCTTCATTGGTAACCATCCCGCTGGAGCCGGTGCGCTGGGTGAAATCTGTGCCCTGGCCCTGCTGCTGGGTCTGGTCTACATGCTGTGGAAGAAGATCATCACGTGGCACATCCCCGTCAGCATCATCGGTACGGTATTCGTATTTGCCGGCATCTGCCACCTGCTGGATCCCTCTTACGCCGATCCCTTCAGCGTTATCCTCTCCGGTGGTCTGATGCTCGGTGCCATCTTTATGGCTACCGACTATGTCACCTCACCGATGACAGCCAAAGGCCAGCTCATCTACGGTGTGTGCATCGGCTTCCTCACCATCGTCATCCGTAACTGGGGTGCCTATCCTGAGGGTATGTCGTTCGCCATTCTGATTATGAATGCCTTCACACCGCTGATTAATACTTATGTTAAACCCAAGCGCTTCGGTGAAGTGCCCGAAAAGAAATAAGACGCTATGAAGAAGTTAGAATCATCACTGACAAATATGGTGCTGGTACTTACCTTAGTAGCAGTCATCATGGGTGGTATCCTCGCCTTTGTGAATCATCTCACCGAGGGTCCCATCAACGAACAGAAAGCAAAGGCACTGGCCGACGGTATCAAGACCGTGATGGTGTCTGACAACATCACCGTTGCCGATCCCGTTGAGGTGAAGCAGGATATCGACGGCAAGGAAGCCATCTTTACCATCTATCAGGTGAAAGACGCTCAGGGCCAGGACCTCGGCGCAGCCGTTGAGTCTACCACGGGCGGTTTCGGTGGCGACCTGAAGGTGCTGGTAGGTTTCGACCCCGAAGGCAAGATCCTGGGTTATACCCTGTTGGAGCACGCCGAGACCCCGGGTCTGGGTGCGAAGGCCGACAAGTGGTTCCAGAAGGGCGAGAAGGGTGACATCATCGGCAAGGACCCCAAGGAGCCCCTGGTGGTTTCCAAGGACGGTGGCCAGGTGGATGCCATCACCGCTTCTACCATCACCAGCCGTGCCTTCCTGAAGGCCGTCAACAACGCCTATAACGCTTACAAGGTGACCCCCGCCGCCACAGCCGACGCTGAGAGCGGAGCCACCAAGCAAGTTAATGACAATGAAGAAAAAGTGGAGGAGTAAGCTATGAGTTATATTGATATTATAAAAAATGGCATTGTCAAGGAGAACCCGACGTTCGTCCTGACGCTCGGTATGTGTCCCACGCTGGCCACCACAACCTCTGCCATGAACGGTATGTCGATGGGTTTGGCCACCATGGCTGTGCTCATCTGCACTAACTTTGTTATTTCCTGTCTGAAGTCTGTT
>OCTW011603600.1_pt1 | contig 25573 bp, 21 predicted proteins | sample 1539671 | NCBI WGS metagenome assembly OCTW01 (sample SAMN02144230, study PRJEB22623) | gut metagenome | biome: sheep rumen | host: Ovis aries | place: New Zealand | reverse complement strand
GCTTCCCCGGGCGGCCAAGGCGCGAAGCGCCTCGGAACGCCCGATGATTATGGATGCGGAGCATCCATAATACGGGTGCGGAACGGAATCCGGCTGCGGCTGACTGCCTCCCGGGATGCTGGCATCCACGGGAGCAGTTTTGCGGCTTCCCCGGGCGGACAAGGCGCGAAGCGCCAAATATTGAAACCACTGAGGGCGGGCAGGGCTCGCCTTCTTTCTTTTTTTCACAGCCTCACGCATGGAGGACCTGAATGCCTGACAAGATTACATCCATGACCAATCCCCGGATCCGGCGGCTGGTCGAACTGCGCAAAAAGGCAAAGCTCCGCAGGGAGACAGGCCTGTTCATCATCGAAGGGACCCGTCTGTGCATGGACACGCCGGAGCGCTTCCTCGAGGAAGTTTATGTGACAGAGGACTGGCTTCGCACGGCCGCGCCCGCTGACGCGGAAAAAATACAGCGCTTTCATCCCCTGATCCTGGCGGAGGAGGTCATGGCCAAGGCTGCGGATACCGACACCCCGCAGGGGATCCTCTGCGCCGCCCGCATGCCTGTCTGGACCCGTCAGGACCTGCTCGGGGGACCTGACGGCACGCCTGCTCCCCTCCTCCTGGTCCTGGAGGACGTCCGGGATCCCGGAAACCTGGGGACCATCTTCCGCACGGCGGAGGCCGCCGGCGCGACCGGCATCCTGATGAGCCGGGGCACGGTTGACCTATTTAACCCAAAGGTCGTGCGAGCGACCATGAGCGCCATTTTCCGCATGCCCTTTGTGATCAGCGAAGACCTGATCTGCGATCTGGGAGACCTGCGGGAGAGAGGAATCGTCAGCTATGCCGCTCACCTGCGCGGAAAGCGCCCCTACGATGAACTCCCGCTGACACAGGGCACGGCCTTCCTCATCGGAAACGAGGCCAACGGTCTATCTGACAGCCTGACTGAGGCGGCTGCGGAAAAGATCATCATCCCCATGGCCGGCGGGGCGGAGTCCCTCAATGCCGCCATGGCGGCGGGGATCCTCCTGTTCGAGGCCTCGCGCCAGCGCAGGGTGCTTACGCCGCAGTTCCGTGCATGAGGTCTTACGGGCGGGGATCCGCCTGTCTGTTTTTCCGCGCGGCGTCTGATTCCCCGTGTGGCGCACGACGGTTACACGGCATAAGGTGCAAAGCTGTTTACATTTGTTTAACCGTTTGTTCATTGATAGATGGTCTTTCCTGTGCTACGATTTACCAAAAGCGCGGAGGCGCCTGAGGAGGTGATGGATTTGAACGCGATTTACACATGGTTACTGCTGACGGCTGTGCTCCTGATCATCGAGGCACTGACGGCGGGCCTGACGACCATCTGGTTTGCAGGAGGTGCGCTCGCGGCCCTGATCCTGACATTTCTGGGTGCGCCGTTCTGGCTGCAGACCGGCGTGTTCGCGGCCGTATCCCTGATCCTGCTGCTGGTGACCCGTCCCCTGGTCAAAAAATACATGCGCAAGGGGAGCGGCGAGACGAGCCTGGACCGGATGATCGGCAGGGAGGTGCTCGTGACAGAGCAGATCAACAACCTGCGCGGCACCGGTGAGGTCCAGCTGGAAGGACAGTTCTGGATGGCCAGGGCAGCCGATAACGACGAGATCATTGACAAGGGCCGGATCGCCACGATCCGTGAGATCCGGGGCGTCAAGCTGATCGTAGGACCTGTCGCGAAAACACAGGATCATCCCGGCAGTCCTGCCGGATCAGGACCAGTGCACTGACAAATATCAGAGGCACACAAGGAAAACACACAAATAATACCAGATTTAACAAGCTTAACAGGCAACATGAGAAATCCCCTTTTTTCACAAGAGGGGAGAAATCGAAATGGAGGAAATCATAATGGCTATTACCAGTTTCATTTTGTTTATCCTGCTGATCATCATTCTGCTGATCATCGTCACATCCTGCATCAAGATCGTACCGCAGGAGCACGCCTACGTGCTGGAGCGCCTGGGTACCTATATGGACACCTGGCCGGCGGGCCTGCACTTCAAGGTGCCTTTTATCGACCGCGTCGCCCGCCGCGTCAACCTCAAGGAACAGGTCGTGGACTTCCCGCCCCAGCCCGTGATCACCAAGGATAATGTCACGATGCAGATCGACTCCATCGTCTTCTTCCGGATCACGGACGCCAAGCTCTACACCTACGGCGTCGAGAACCCCATCATGGCGATCGAGAACCTGACCGCGACCACCCTGCGAAACATCATCGGTGACATGGAACTGGACGAGACCCTGACCTCCCGTGAGACCATCAACACCAGGATGCGCGCATCCCTCGACATCGCGACCGACCCCTGGGGCATCAAGGTCACCCGCGTCGAGCTCAAGAACATCACACCGCCCGCTGCCATCCGTGAGGCCATGGAGAAGCAGATGAAGGCCGAGCGTGAGAGACGTGAATCCATCCTGAAGGCGGAAGGTGAGAAGAAGTCCGCCGTCCTCGTCGCAGAGGGCCGCAAGGAATCCATGATCCTGCAGGCGGAGGCCGACAAGCAGGCCACCATCCTCGCCGCGGAAGCCCAGAAGGAAAAGATGCTCAAGGAGGCTGAAGGCCGCGCCGAGGCCATCCGTATGGAGCAGGAAGCAAACGCCGAGGCCATCCGCATGATCCGCGAAGCCGGCGCCGACGACGCCGTCCTCACCATCAAGAGCCTGGAGGCCTTCCAGAAGGCTGCCGACGGCAGGGCGACCAAGATCATCATCCCTTCCGAAATTCAGGGCATCGCAGGCCTCGCCGCCTCCCTCAAGGGAATCGCGGAGGGCTCCGCAGCGGACGCATCCGCAGCTGCCGGATCAAATGCCGCCCAGGGAAGCCAGCCCGCATCTGCCCCCCGCCAGGGGACCCTCAAGGTCGGGACTCCCAAGACCCTGGCGTAAAAAATGATTTTACACATGCATGCGCGGACTTCGCTGCAGGCAATACCGCAACAGAAAGGAACGCACAGACAATGGACCTCAAAAACAGAGATTTCCTGAAACTCCTCGACTACACACCCGAAGAGATCCTCGGCCTCGTCGATCTGGCCGCCGAACTCAAGGACAAAAAGAAAAAGGGCATCCCCCACCGCCTCTGCGAGGGGAAGAACATCGCCCTGATCTTTGAAAAGACCAGCACCCGCACCCGCTGCGCCTTCGAAGTGGCGGCGCACGACCTGGGCATGGGTGCCACCTATCTGGATCCCTCGGGCTCCCAGATCGGCAAAAAGGAGAGCATCGCCGACACGGCCCGCGTCCTCGCCGGCATGTTTGACGGCATCGAATACCGCGGCTACGGACAGGAGATCGTTGAGGACCTGGCCAAATATGCAAAGGTTCCCGTCTGGAACGGCCTGACCAATGAGTTTCACCCGACCCAGATGCTGGCCGACCTCCTCACCATCCGCGAGCATTTCGGCCGCATCGAGGGCATCCGCCTGAGCTTCTACGGCGACTGCCGCTACAACATGGCCAACTCCTGGATGGTGGCCGGCGCCAAGTGCGGCATGCACATCACCCTCTGCGCGGACCCGGAATTCTTCCCGGATCCGGAACTGGTGAAGACCTGCAGAGACATCGCCGCGCAGACAGGCGGCTCCATCACCCTGGAATCCGACGCAAAAGCCGGTTCGAAGGACGCCGACGTCCTCTACACCGATGTCTGGGTCTCCATGGGCGAGCCCATGGAAGCATGGGCGGAGCGCATCGAGAAGATGAAGCCCTACCAGGTCAGGGAGGAGCTCATGGAACTTGCGTCCCCCGACGCCATCTTCATGCACTGCCTGCCCGCCTTCCACGATCTCGGCACCACCATCGGCAGAGAGATCCACGACCAGTTCGGCATTACCGAGATGGAAGTCACCGATGCCGTTTTCGAGGGACCCCGGTCCCGCGTCTTCGAGGAGGCCGAGAACCGTATGCACACCATCAAGGCCGTCATGGCTGCCACCCTCGCCTGAGGTTGTCAAAAGGACCGGAAGCTTGAGCAGAAAGCAGGAGATCCTGCAGCGGCTGAGCAGGAGCGGGGACTTTGTCTCCGGCCAGGAGCTCTGTGAAGAGCTCCACATCTCGCGGACCGCTGTGTGGAAAAACACTCAGAAACTGAAAGAAGAAGGATATCCTATCGAGGCGGTGACCAATAAAGGCTACCGCCTTCTTTCCGTAGAAAACGCGGATATCTTTACACAGGACCAGGTCATGAGGCGGCTCGGGACGGAATGGGCCGGGAGGCCCCTTCTCTTCAGGGAGGAGACCGGTTCCACCAACGACGACATCTTTGCCCTCGCCGCGCAGGGATACCCGCACGGCACCCTCGTCGTCGCGGCCCGTCAGACCGCCGGCAAGGGCCGGCGGGGCCGGACATGGATCTCGCCGCCCGACGGCAACATCTATATGAGCATCCTCCTCAAGCCGGACCTGCGCCCGGACGTCACCCCCATGCTGACCGTGGTCATGGCCCTCTCGGTCTACCAGGCCACCGTCGACCTCGTCTCCGACGACGTCCGCTTCGGCATCAAATGGCCCAACGACATCGTCGTCTCCGTGGACGGCGGCCCCTACCGCAAGGTCTGCGGAATCCTGACGGAGATGCGCATGGAGGACAGCGAGATCAGTGCCATCACCATCGGCATCGGCCTCAACGTCAACCAGACCCGGTTTGACCCGGAGATCGCGGAGAACGCGACATCCTACCGACTGGCCACAGGCCGCAGCATCAACCGCGCCGCCCTGACCGCCCGGATCTGGAACCGGTTTGAAGAAAACTACCGCCTCTTTACACAGACACAGGACTTCTCACAGCTTCGGCCAGCCTACGAGGAAGGCCTCGTCAACAGAGGCCGTGCCGTCCACGTCCTGGACCCCCGTCAGCCCTTCACCGGCACGGCCCTGGGCATAGGTGACCGGGGAGAGCTCCTGGTCCGGTCTGACGCCGACGGATCCGTCGTTCACGTCAGCTCCGGCGAGGTCTCTGTCCGCGGCGTCCGGGGATACGTATGAGCCACAAGGGCCATATCTCAGTGACTCTTTTCAGCAGAAAAACCAACCGGGACGTATCCCGGCGGTACAATTTCCAACAGAACAAAAACTCCGATCAGAGGTATTGACAGCATATGGAACCAATCAATTTTGAAAATCAGGAAGAAGAGTATGAGGCCCAGGACAGATACAGAATTGTGATCTGCGGCGCCAACTCCTATGACAAGAAATACTATTTCAACAAAAAATTCGACAGGCTTCCCTCCAGCATCAAGGAGGAGCTGCATATCATCTGTGTCCTCTTCACGGAGGAGGCGGGCGGCATCTTTACCATTTCCTTCACGCCCTTCGGACACGTCGAGTTTGACACCCGCCACGAGGAGGACGACCTCTTTTACGACGAGATCAGTGCCCGCCTGCTGATCCGGGAGATCCGGCGCAAAAAGCGGGAGATGATCGACGCGCTCTCCATCTATTTCCGCGTGACCTTCCTCCACCAGGATCCCGCGGAGCTGATTGAAGATTATGAGGAAGAAAACTGACCACTTGAGAGGTTTGTACCGCGAGACGGCCAAACCTCCCGTGAGCTTTCACCGTCTGGTACATGCGAAACATGTGCTGTCGCTGTGTCGAGCGGCATAGGAGAATGAGAATTGCCTGAAAACAGAAATACTCCCTTTCATATCGGAAACGTCCGGATCCCGGGGAGGGTGATCTTCGCCCCCATGGCAGGCGTCTCCGACCTCCCTTTCCGGCTCCTGTGCCGCGAACAGGGGGCGGCCCTTGTGTGCATGGAAATGATCAGCGCCAAGGCCATCACCTACCGCAATGCCCGCACGGCCGACCTCATGGTGACCGATCCGGCTGAGGCGCCGGTCTCCCTCCAGCTCTTCGGCTGCGAGCCGGAGATCATGCAGCGCGCCTGCCAGATGATCGAGGACAGGAACTTCGACATTCTCGACATCAATATGGGCTGTCCCGTCCACAAGGTGGTCGCCAACGGCGAGGGCTCCGCCCTCATGAAGGATCCCGCCCTGATCGAAAAAATGGTCCGGGCCGCGGCGGCAGGCACGAGCCGTCCCGTCACCGTCAAGATCCGCCGTGGCTTTGAGGAGGGGAGCGAGAACGCCGTCGAATGCGCCCTTGCCGCCCAGCAGGGCGGCGCCTCCGCAGTGGCGGTCCATGGACGGACCCGCGCCCAGATGTATTCCGGCAGGGCGGACTGGACCTGCATCGCCCGCGTCAAAGAAGCCCTGGACATCCCCGTCATCGGCAACGGGGATATTGTCGACGGCCCCTCGGCCCTGCACATGATGGAGGAGACCGGTTGTGACGCCGTCATGATCGCCCGCGCCGCCCGCGGCAATCCCTGGATCTTCCGCGAGGTCAGCGCCTACCTGACCGACCGCACGACCCCGGAGCGCCCCGCCCGCCGCCACATCATCCAGATGCTCCTCCGCCACGCCCGCATGCTCTGCGAGTGCAAGGGGGAGAAGATCGGCATCCGCGAGATGCGCGCCCACGCGGCCTGGTACATCACGGGCTTTCCCTCCGCCGCCCGCGTCCGCAGCATGATCGTCAGGGTCAATACCCTTGCGGAGCTCGAACAGCTCCTGAAAAAGGAATACCCTTACGCATGAGAAGAGTATCCCTGCGCATGACAGCATGACAGCATGACAGCCGCCGCCTGCGGATCTTCGAAAATAATACGAAAAATATCTCGAGGCTGAGACGGCCCGGACAGAAACTGACAGCTGTCTCACGCAGGTTTTTGCATTGAAAAAAACGTAAAAATGCTTCGAATTCTGAGCCCGTCTGTACTGAATCAGACGGGCATTTTTTTTACCGTGAAATCCCAGCGGAATGTGGAGCGTTCGTTGGACAAATGGTATAATAATAGACAGATACTCGGACAGCCCGGATTCATCTGATAACACCATCATTGATTTGCAGAGAGGAGGATGACATGAAGAAAAGACACAAAAGCATTTATATCAAAAGTCTCCTGCTGGCAGTCTGCCTGGCAGTGACAGCCCTCGTACCTGCCGTACAAGCCGAGGCCTCGTCCGGCAAAAAGACCGTTTATGTCGTGACGGAATGCACCCAGGATGGAAGCGAAAAAACCACCTACAAATACAACAGTGACGGACTTGTCACCAAAAAGACATCCCCTGCCGGCGTCACAAACTACTATTACAAAAACAAACGCCTGGTCAAGGAGGTGGAGAAGGACCCGCTCTATGAAGAAGACCAGACGATCACCTATTCCTATGACAAAAAGGGCCGCATCTGCAAGTATGTGATCAGGGACAACAAGACCAACAGGACGACCAGAACCATCAGGGTGACCTACGACGGCAAAAACCGCATCAAAAAGCTGGTCGAGGACCGCGGTTCGAGCAAGGTGAATTACAGCATGAAATACAATGGGACCCTCCTCAGAAAAATGACAGCCACTGTCAAGGGAACCTCCACAAAAGAAACCTACCGCTTCACCTACAACGGCAAACGCTATATCCGCAAGATCAAATACCCCTGGGCGACCGTTCGGAGCACTTTCTCCTATAAACACGGGCGCATTTCCAAACGGACGGAAAAAACCACCTACAAGGACAAGTCGACGAGCAAGAGTGTGTATAAATACAGCTACAAAAAGATGAGAGTTCCCAAATCACGCGCCAACCAGATCAAGGAACAGCAGCGCAGCATCCTGGAGATCCGCTGGAACCTGTTCAACTGATCTTTCCAGGCTGGTTCGGTGACGCAAGTCTGAGTATTCGTTTTCATATGGCTTCCACGGAACTGCTGAACGATTTCCTTTTCGCAAAAATCATCGGACAGGCCTGCGATAATTCAGCAGATCAAGTCTGCGAAAAACCATCGGGCAGAGCCCGCTGCAATGCATCAGGCAAAGTCTGAGAAAACCAGTCAGACAGGAATATTCAGGATCATAATCAGAGGCTGCTGCACAGCGAAACCACATCGAGGTGCAGCAGCCTCCTTTTAGCCTTTTTCCATCCCTCTTATTTGTAACCGTACGGGTTTTCAATTAATCCCGGACGTTATATGATATATAGTATAGCGACCGGATGTTTCAATCGTCAGTATGCAAGCTGAATGTTTCAATCGTCAGCACGCAAACCGGATGTTTCTGCTCAGCGGCAGGGGAGGAGGAAAAATGCGCGGAAGACAAATGATCTGTGAATGTACAGCTTTTTTGATCGCGATGATGATACTCACCAGCACATGTTTCGCGGCGGACACCGCCGGTCAGACGGCCGGGAAGAACACCGATCCGGCGGACGCCTTTGCGGACCAGATCCTTGACCTCGGAAAGGAATATGGCTTTATGTCGACGGGAACGGCGGAGTTCCAGGTGAAGAACGGGGACCGCAGCGTCAACTTCTTATGGCCTGAGGACATTTCTGCGCACAGAGACGGAATCCTGTTCACGGACGTCCACGACTACGACGGGGACGACCAGGACGAGCTCCTGGTCCTCAGAAGGCAGCGGGGAATGGTGAATGTAAAAACGGGCGACTGGGTCTATGCGCAGGAACGGAGCGACTACATTTTTGAAATGTATGAGTACTCGCAGGAAAAAAAGGAATGTGCTCTGTCGGGAAGATTTATCGCCGGTGTGTTTGATGAATTCAACCTGTTCATGGCCCGGAACGGCGCAGGCATTTTCCGCAGGGACAATGACGGGAAGTCGGAAATCATTGTGGAAACCTTCAAGGAAGAACAGGACCACCCGCATGTCATCTGCCTGATGCGGCTGGGCTATAACGGGAAAAATTTCAACAATGCCAGCGGCTTCCGATACGGTGCCCTGTTCTGGGGAGATCAGAACGTGCAGTTCCAGCAGTTCAAAACGCTGGAGGCCTATGGCCTTCTTTCCTCTAACAGCAGTATGGATGATGCTGTCGAGGTCATTGCCGCTGCGGACAAGGAGGCTGACGAGGCTGTCAGCAGTGCGCTTGAGAAGGGACTGGCGGATCTGGGACTGGCCCGTCTCGATGCCAAAGACGACAAAGCGGATGACAGCAAAGAGGAAGCCGACAAATCAGATGACAGTAAGGCGGATGCCGACAAGGCAGAAGATAACAAGACAGATCTCGATGCCCTGATGGAACACTCCGGGCTCGGCGGATACAAGGCTGCTGAAGGAACGCTGACGCCCCTTGGCTATATCGGCTGCCAGCTCAACAGCAGCAAGAAGGCAGACGAGGGATACACATCGGTCAAAATGGAGAGGATCTCCTATACGACGGACCCCGACGGGGCCGACAGGCCGAAGCTGGAAACGGTGGAATAACTGATTCACTGTGGGAACGGGAGCGGGACATCTCCGGCACCGACAGGCCGAAGCTGGAGACAGCGGAATGAGATGCAAAAACGCCTGCGTCGGCAAAAAGCGAAATGAGACGCACAGGACCACCTGCGCCAGGTGATCCGGGACCGGTCCACAAACGTAAAAACACATGAAACAGCCCCTGGGCGGGTGGCTCGAACGACTGAATTCGAGCAACGCTCAGGGGCTGTCTGCTGTCTGACAGACCGGGTTTGTGCCTGGAGCCGCAACAGGAAAGAAAATCTGTTCAGCTCCTCCGGCTCCGGGAGCAGATGATATTTTTTCAAAGGATGCCGGTCAGTTTTCTGTACAAAAGCTGGCCGAGAGAAGCCGAACCATTGTCCTCTGTGAGCAGCTTTTGTATATCGAGCGTGGTGTAGTATTTCACGATATAGCTGAGGGCAGACTCCTTGCCTTGGGTACTGGCGATCCGGTCTACCGCTGTGCAGAATGCGGCGATGCCCTCATTTGAACGGAGATCAGCGGGAATGGATGTGCCGCCATTGATATCGTCCAATTTCTCCGGGTCCAGTGACTGTATATGATCTTTCTGCATCTCTATCCATCCTCCATTTCGTCTGAGACGGTATACATTGACGCCGACCTCCCGATCAGTCATTCTCCTCGACATCATCCCGGTATTGGTTGCATACCGGGCAGAAATATCTGTACTTGTGGACGGGAAATACCACATATCTTCGCAGAAGGTTTTCCTTGCATGTCGGGCAGATTCTGGTCGACCGCATTTCCACGCCTCCCGTCACACCTTCCAGGTCCTCTACGGACAGTGCCCCTTGATCTTTTTGTCGCTGCTGTCTTTTATACTGCTCATGATGTCAGTTCTCCTTATCATAATCTCTCGAACAGGTGGATCGGTTCATCCCTGTAAAAAAGCTTCACGATGCGCTTGGCCGGAAAGCTTTCCACATAATCCCGAAACGGTTATTCTGATGACTCATTATATCACATCAGCCCCGATATGTTCCGCTTTTAGGGCCTTTCTCCGGCAGCCATTTTTTTCTGATATCATGGCGCGCACCAAAAAGACAGCCTGAAAAGGTGCCTGAAAAGGTGAGGCGCGATTGACTGGTACCTGCGGAGCCTGTGCGTTATAATAAATGACAGCAGTGACATCAAAAAGAAACAGCGGAGCCAAAACGATCAAAGACATTGGAATTACCCGCGGTATGAACATTTTTTTCGAAAGGAGCATATACAGAGACCATGTCAGGAACAATTCTCGACCGTCTGGAGGAGTATACACAGAGGGACCCGCTGGCGCCGGTCCTGTTTGACGAGACCTATACAAAGGGCATCAACTATCATCAGCTGGATGAGATGTCGGGCAGGGTCTATGCCTGGCTGAAGCAGCAGGGGATTGGGCGGGAGGACTTTGTCCTGATCAACCTGCCCAGGGGCGTGCTCCCGGTCATCGCCATGATCGGGGTCTGGAAGGCGGGTGCGGCCTGGGCCCTGGTCGAGGACACCTATCCGGCGGACAGGATCCGCTATATCCGGGAGGACTGCGGCTGTAAGATCGAGCTGAACGCGGCGGACTGGGACGACGTCATGTGCACGGAGCCCCTGGCAGGCCATGTCCAGGCGGACCCCCACGACGCGGCCTTCGCGGTCTATACCTCCGGCACGACCGGAAATCCCAAGGGCGTGCTGCACGAATACGGGAACCTGGAGCGGGCGATCCTGTCGATCCGGGAGAAGGGCGAGCCCCTGTTCACGGACAGGGACAGCATCGCGACGCTGTCCCCCATGAACTTCGTGGCGACCATCATCGTGATCCTGGCCGCCCTGAATGTCTTCCGCGGAAAAAACTATATCGCGTCCTATGAGACCATCAAGAATACGGCCGCTCTGGCCAGACTTTTCCTGACCAAAAAGATCACCATCACCTTCCTGACGCCCTCCTATGTCCGCATGCTGGGCGGTAAGAAGACCCCTTTCCTCCGGATGCTCTTTGTCGGGAGCGAGCCGGCCAACAACACCTATGTTCCGGGGCTGGACCTGATCAACATCTACGCCTGCTCCGAGAGCGGGTTTGCGGTGGGCTTTTTCAGGATCGACAAGTCCTACGGCACCTGCCCGATCGGCCGCCCGGAGGTGGATACCAGGATCTTCCTGCTGGGCGAGGACGGAAACGAAGTGGCGGACGGCGAGACCGGCGAGCTCTGCTTCGAGGACCCCTATGTGCGCGGCTACATCAACCTGACGGAGCAGACCGAGAAGGCTTTTATCGACGGATTTTTCCACACGGGAGACCTGGCGCAGAGGGACGCGGCGGGCAACTATGTCCTCCTGGGGCGCCGGGACGACATGATCAAGATCAACGGCAACCGGATCGAGCCCGCGGAGATCGAGGCGGCTGTGAAGGCCGCTCTGGGGATCGACTGGGCGGCCGCCAGGGGATTTGAAGAGGGCGGCAAGAGCTTTCTGTGCGCCTACTACACGGCGGATGTCTCCTTCGATGAAAACGAGCTCCGGAAAGAGCTGGGCAGGAGACTCCCCTACTACATGATCCCGTCGCACTTTATCCGGATCGGCGAGGTCCCCCTCAAGACCAACGGCAAGCTGGACCGGAAGGCCCTGCCCCGGCCGGAGGCGGGAGATTTCGAGAGCAATTACGCGGCGCCCGAGACAGACCTGCAGGAAAAGCTCTGCCAGGCCTTTGAAAAGGCCCTGGGCCTGGGCCGGGTCGGCATCCGCGACGATTTCTACGAGCTCGGAGGGGACTCCCTGTCCGCCATTTCCCTGATCTCCGAGTGCGACCTTCCCAACCTGACGACCTCCGAGATCTTCCTGGGCAGGGAAAAGATCGCGGACCTCTATGAAAAAAAGATCGCCGAGAGCGGAGGAAAGTCCGCGGACGAGCGCAACGCGGAGGCACTCGCCAAACCGCACCCCCTGACAGCCGAGCAGCTCTACATGGTGAACTACCAGCTCTACACGCCCTTCTCCACCATGTACAATCTCTATACTATGATGAAGTTCGACAAGGAGCTCTACGATATCGAGAAGACCTGCGAGGTCATGAAGCAGGTCATCAAGGCCCACCCCGCCCTCCAGACGACCTACTACTGGACCGAGGACGGCATCCTGATGCAGAAGTACGACCCGGCGTCCTTTGAGGACCTCCATGTGGAGCACCTGACCGAATTCGAGATGAAATTTGTCAAGGACACCCTCGTCTATCCCTTCAAGATCATCGGCGGCCGGCTTTTCCGCTGCAGGGTCTTCGAGACCGAGAAGGCGGGCTATGTCTTCTTTGACGTCCACCACTCGCTCTTCGACGGGACCTCCTTCAAGGTCCTGATGGACAGCATGGAAAAGGCCTTTACGGGCCAGCCCATTGAACCGGACTACTATTACATGATGCTGGCCGACAGGGAAAAGGACGAGCACACAGCTTTCTACGAGGAGAGCCGCCGCTATTTCGAGGAGCGCTACGACGGGATCGAATGGTCGGAATACCCCCTGGTCGACCACCGGTCCAGAAGCAACGAGATGGGAGAAATCTTTGCGGAGCTCGAGATCGAGCAGACGCAGCTGCAGGATATCGAGAAATCCTACCGCATCAGCCGCAATGAGTTCTTCATCACCGTCACGGCACTCGCGATCTTCATCTACAACAACAGGCCCGACATCAAGATCTCCTGGAATTACAACGGCCGGGAGAGCATCGAGTACATGACCTCCGTCGGGCTTCTCTTCCGCGAGCTCCCGGTGGGCATCCATTTCAGCAATGACAGGACGATCCGGGACGTCTTCTCGGATGTCCAGGACCAGGTCAGAAAGGGCATCGAACACTGCTGCTACCCCTATGTGGATTTCAAGGGCGAAGTGGCGACCGGCGAATCCGCCTATCTCCTCTACCAGCAGGACCTGCGCGACACGGATACACTGGAGAGCGCAGGCATCGAGGTCGTCGACGTCCGCCAGAACCAGGCCGCCTCGCAGACCATCCTGGACATCGAGATCCTGGACGGCTCCGACGGACTCGAGGCCATGATCGACTACTCCGCCAGCTGGTATGAAGAGAAGAGCATCCAGAAATTCACCCGCATCTTCGCGGGCGTGGCCCAGCTGATCGCCCAGCATGACGGCCAGACCGACCTCACGGTCCAGGAGATCATGCACAGGATCCACAATGAAGTGACCCGCGAGTCCTTCTCGGAGAGCGTCTCCGGCGGCCGGCAGATGCTCGGAAAGATCGGGGAAAAGATCATGGATGTTCCGCTCATCCACAAAAACGACGACGACATCCCGCTTGACGGCCCTGAGATGCGCCGTACCACCGTCATGGAAAAAGTGAAGGGCGGCGGGGCCCTCCTGAAAAATTACTCCGCGAAATTCAGACACAAGCGCTGAAAAAATCCCGCACAGTAAACCATATCACGGTACACTGGGAACAAACACGCTGGCATTCAGGCCATTGTAGGGCACTGAAGAAAACACGGCGCGGTTAAAACGGAAAAGAATTGACATATTTCGACATTTTTGCGGGGCCCCGGATCAGCGCTGCCGGCAGCGGCTGTTCCGCGGGCCCCGAGGTATACAGAAATGGCAATTTATAATATCGAAAGCTCGAAAAAACACATGCAGTCGCTGGTCGGTCACAACAGAGAACTGACCGGCAGGGCCTGGGATACCGCCCTGGCAGTCAAGTGCAGCAACGGGACCTTCGTGGGCACACAGACGGACGGCGTCCGGTCCTACAAGGGCATTCCCTATGCAATCCCCCCTGTGGGCGGGCGCCGCTGGAAGGCGCCGGAGCCCGCGCCCGACGGGGACGGCGTGTATGAGGCCCGGTATTTCGGCAGATCCTGCATCCAGACAGAGGAGGCCTCGGAGAGGGCCTCCATGTACATACAGAGCGAGGACTGCCTGACCTTGAACATTTGGACCGCTTCCGAGAAGCCGGACGGAGCCCCTGCCAAACCCGTCATGGTCTTTATCCACGGCGGCGCCTACGGCTGGGGCGGGACATCCGATCCGCTCTACGACGGCTATCATCTGGTGCACAGGAGAAAGGACGTCGTCCTCGTGACGATCAATTACCGGACCGGCCTCTTCGGCTTTATTGACTTCTCGCAGGTGCAGGGTGGAGAGGACTACCGGGAGAGCGGCAACCTGGGCCTGCTGGATCAGATCTGCGCCCTCCAGTGGATCAGGCGCAATATCCGCGGCTTCGGCGGAGACCCCGGCAATGTGACCATCTTCGGGGAGTCCGCGGGGGCGTCCAGCGTCTCCCTCCTGCCCCTGATCGACGCCGCGCAGGGCCTTTTTAAGCGGGTGATCGCCGAGAGCGGGTCTGTCGCCCTGACCTACAGCAGGGAGGAGGCCCAGACCCTCACCGGAAAGCTCCTGCAGGCGGCCGGCGCATCCTCTGTGGCGGAGCTCGCGGCCCTCGATGAAGACCGGCTCCGCGCGATCAACGAAGACCTCAACGACCACAATATTTTTCCCGTCCGGGACGGGATCGTCCTGCCGGCAGACCTCTATGCGGCCTATGAAGAGGGCGGGGGCACAGGGATCGATATGCTGATCGGCACCAACGCGGACGAGACCCGGTACTGGATCGGAGAGACGGGCGGATGGCTCATCTACCGAAGCCTGATCCCGGTCCTGGCGCGGGGAATCGTCCATGGCATGAACAAGGAGGACAGGGCCCGCGCGAAGGCTTTCGGGGCCCTGCAGAAGGGCGATGCGGTCCACCGGGCCACGGAATTCGTCAATGAGCTGGTCTTCCGCGTTCCCTCGATCGTCCAGGCTGCCTACCATGCCCGAAACGGCGGGAACACCTACATGTATTACTGGACCAAAAAATCCTCGATCCCCCATTTCAAGGCCTGCCACGCGGTGGAGCTCGCCTATGTCTTCGGCAACCTGGATGAGACGATCTTCACGGGTGAAAGGGCAGACAAAGGGCTCTCCGATGTGGTGCAGGACATGTGGGTCCGCTTTGCCGCAACAGGAGAGCCCGGGACGGAAAAATATCCGTGGGAAAAATATGTGCCCGGCAGCAGGATGACCATGATGCTGGGAGACGAGATCCATATGGTGTCAGACCCCATGAAGGAGAACCGGGTCCTGATCGAACCCCTTCTTTCCTACCGCTATAACGGCAACCACGATCAGGTGGGAACCATACGGAGATATCTGCGGCATGTTGCGCGGCGCGCGGCCCGGCACCTGGTCCTCACGGGCGCGGCTGCCGGCGCGGCCGCGTGCGGGATCTACGGTCTGTACCGTCTCCGCCGCAGGCAAAATCAGTGATAAACAGATGGATATGAAATGACCAGCGCAGAATAGAAAGGATGTCTGCACTGGTCATTTCTCTGAAAGGATTATATATCGGCAGGCTCGTCGTCACACCATCGCCTTTTTCATCCACCTTCCGCGGTAGAGCCGGATCAGGAAGATCGTGCCGCGGAAGCACAGCTCCACGGCCATGGCCGTCCAGTAGCCCATAAGCCCCATGCGTGGAACCAGGACGGCGGCCAGGAGGATTCTGACGCACCACATGCTGAGCAGGTTCATGACGCTTGGCCGCAGGGTGTCACCGGCCCCCCGGAAGACGCCGGCGCAGCCGATGGAGGCCCCGTAGAGGGGCTCCGCGATGAGCTCGGTCCTGAGGACGGCAGTCCCCAGCGCGGCCACATCGGCGCTGCTGGTCAGGCGCGAGAAGACAAAGGGCGCCCCCAGATACATGAGGAGGCCGGTCAGCCCCATCATGACCATGGCCAGATAGACCGAGACCCGCGAAAAGCTCCTGGTCAGGTCCGGCCGGTCCGCGCCGATCGTCTGTCCGATGATGGCCGTCGCCGCCGCGCCGATCCCGTATCCGGGCATATAACACAGGCTCTCCGCCGTGATGGCCAGGGAGTTGGCGGCGACCGCCACGGTCCCCAGGCGGGCCACGATGAGGGTACCGGCCACATAAGCGCTGCACATGAAGATCTGGTCAAAAGAGAGCGGGAGAGCGATTCTGGCGGCATTTGCCATCGTGCGCCTCCGCCACCTCCAGCTCCCCTTGTTCCGCAGGGAAATCCGCCTGTTTCTGGTGGCCAGAAGATAGAGGGAGAGGAGAGAGATCACGACCTCCGCCAGGGCTGTTCCCAGGGCCGCGCCGGTCACCCGGAGCCCGGCGCCGGGGAGGGTGAGCGCCATCCCTGTCGTCATGATCCTGACGCTCCTCGTCGGGAAGATCAGAAACATATTGAAAACAACGTCCAGCAGGCACACGACAGCCGACAGAATGCTGGGCGTTTTCATATCCCCCGTGCTCTGCATCATGCCGCCCGTGAGCTGCCGGATGAGTGAAAAGGGGATCATCATGCAGTAGATCATGAAGTAGGACGAGGCGTCTTTTCGAATGGATGCCTCGCCGCCCAGCCAGAGGGGCAGGCGGCCGCTGATCAGAACGCCAATGGCGCTGATCGCAATCCCCAGCAAAAGAACCGTGCGCAGGCCCTGCCGCAGGACGTCCTCCGCTTCGCGGTCCCGCCTGGCCCCGATCAGCTGGGCGACCTGGACATAAAAGCCGGCGGAGATGCCGATACAGCTGCCGCCGATCAGCCAGGTGGACGAGGACACCAGGCCGATGGCCGCGGTCGCCTCCGCGCCCAGGCTCCCCACCATGCCGGCATCAATGTACTGCATGGCGATGGAGGTGAGCTGGGCTAAAATGGCCGGAAGGCTCAAACCAAGAACCAGACGGATCTTCTCCGTCTGGCTCACTTCTTTGCTATGCAGTACCGTGTCGAGGTTCAAGTTACTCATTTGTCGTGATATCCATACCGAAATACTTGTTTGAGATCTCCGTCAGCGTGCCGTCGGCCCGGAGCTCCTCGAGCGCCTGGTTGATGGCGTCGCGAAGGGAGTCGGAGGGAGCGCCGTAGGGCATGATCATGCCGACCTGCTCCACGTCCGGATCGTAATCGACAATCTTGATATCGGCATCGGGCTGCTCACGCATATAGTCATTGATGGAGACCTCCGCATTGAGCGTCGCGTCCACGCGGCCCGCCATGAGCTCGTCGATTGTTCCCGCCAGGGACTCCACGTCCTTGACAGTGGCGCCGTATTTTTCCGCCAGCAGCTGGTAGGTGCTGTTGGCCGAGTTGCAGGTGGTCTTGCCGTCCAGGTCCTCCAGAGACTTGATCTCCTCGTTGTCCCCGCGCACCACCAGGGCGGTCCTGTTGAAGGCGTAGAAATCGCTGTAATAATAGGCCTGTGCCCGCTCCTCTGTGTAGCCCACGCCGTTGGCCATCACGTCGTAGCGCCCGGCCTGGACGCCTGCCAGCAGGCCGTCCCATTCGCCGGTCACATATTCCGGGGTGACACCCAGCTTCTCCGCGACCGCCCGGGAGACCTCCACCTCGAAGCCGACGAGCTCGCCGTCCTCGTTCTCATAGGTCCAGGGCGCCCAGTTGCCCTCCATGGCGATCACGAGCTTTCCGCTGTTTTGGACTTTGGCCAGGAGATCATCCCCGGCGGAGGCTGAATCCGCCCCGGCATCTGTCCCTGCACCTGCATCTGCGGCTCCTGTGCCTTCATCTGCCACTGCTGTATTTGCCGCCCCGGCATCTGCTTCCGCTCCTGCGGCAGCGCCGGCCTGCGTTTCTTTTTCCTGTCCTGCGCTGCTGCCGGAAGAACTGCTCCCGCAGCCGGCGGCCAGGGCCGCCGTCATCATGACTGCCATCACCAGGCTGATCCATTTCTTTTTCACTTTTTTCGTCCTCCTGTCTGTTTTCTGATATGTATCTTTACGTATTTTCGGGCTAAACCGGCATTTGCAGCTGCCGTCCTGCCCGCTGTCTGCAATCCGTTTGCGTTCGTTCCGCTCATCTCTCCTGTATACTGCGCAGAAATGCCCGGGTCCGCTCCTCGCGCGGATTTTCAAAAAATGCGCCGGCCTCGCCCTCTTCCACGATCTCGCCGTTCTCCATGAAGATGACCCTGTTGGAGACATGCTGCGCGAAGTTCATCTCATGGGTGACGACCAGCATGGTCATGCCCTCCCGGGCCAGCTGCCGCATGACCTGCAGGATTTCACCGATCAGCTCGGGATCGAGCGCCGATGTCGGCTCGTCAAAATAGATGATCTCCGGATTCACGGCCAGAGCCCTTGCGATCGCCACCCTCTGCTGCTGCCCGCCGGAGAGCTGGATGGGATAGTAGCCGGCCCGGTCCGCCATGCCGACCTTTTCCAGCATCTCCATGCCGATGTCGCGCGCTTTACTTTTCTCCATTCCGCGGGCCGATGTCAGCCCCAGGGTCACGTTGTCGATCGCGGTCTTATTGGCGAAAAGGTTGTAGTTCTGAAAGACGAAGGCGGTCTTTTGCCGTATCTCCGCGATCTGACTGCGGCGCATCTGCCCCAGATCATAGGACTGGCCGTCAAAGATCATGGTGCCGGAATCGGCCTTCTCCAGAAAATTGATACAGCGCAGAAGCGTGGTCTTGCCGCTCCCGCTCGGTCCCAGGACCGCGACGACGTCCCCTTTGTTGACCGTCAGGTCGATCCCGTGCAATACCGTATTCGTTCCAAATGATTTGACCAGTTTCCTGATTTCCATAATGTACCTAACTTATCTGAAAAGGCTTCTGTAAAGGTGCTTTTTCAGCCTTGATTTATGATATGGAGACATTTCCGGGTCTGTCCGGGCAATGACTCCTGCGCTTCCTGTTTATTTGATTATGCCTGCCTTTTCGCCATTTCCGTCTTGTATCACTTATATCTGATTATCACTTCACAGACGCGGCTTCTGTCTCGCGGCTGTTGTAGGCGCTGAGCTTCTTCTCACAATACCGCTGCACAAAGGTCAGGACTGTCGAAAAGATGAGATAGATCAGGGCGACCTCGCAGTAGAGCCACAGGGGTTCATAGGTGCGCCCCACGATCTTCTGCGCTGCCATGAACATGTCCGCGACCGTGATCTCGGCTACAATGGAGGTGTCCTTGAGCATGGCGATCACGGAATTGGACAGGGGCGGAAAGGCGGTGCGCAGCGCCTGGGGGATGACCACATGCCACATGATCTGCAGGTAGTTCATGCCGACACAATAGCCGGCCTCCATCTGTCCCTCCGGCACCGCTTCCAGGGCTGACCGCATGATTTCCGCGCAGTAGGCGCCCTCATTGAGTGAAAAAACGATGACGGCACACACAAAGGAATTTAATACGATGCCGATCCTGGGGAAGCCGTAGTAGGCGAGGAAGAGCTGGACCAGGAGCGGTGTTCCGCGGAAGATCCATATGTAGATCCTGGAGAACTGACGCAGGACCGGCACCCTGGCGTACTGGACCAGGGCCATGAACATGGCGATGATCATGGCAAAACCGAATCCCAGGATGGTCAGCGGGATCGTGACCTGGATACTGGCAAGCATGATCTTGCCAAAACCTTCAATGAGTATATTCCATATTCTTTCTGACATTTTTTTAGATGTATTCTTTTATGTGTTCTATTCTTTTTCTGTAATGTTTTGATCGGGATACCGATCAAAAATAACCCGTTTCTACAGGAGCTGATCAGGACTCACATAATATACAGCGCAATATGCATATGGGTTACCGATCAAAAATACATATTATTCTAACCCGAAAGGACTTGTCAGAGGAAATGCTTATTTATTATGCCTTCCTATTATTCTCAGTTATACCCTGCCGGGATGTATTCGTCGGAATCAAGAACATCGGGCAATCGACAGTAAAAAGCGCCGGGGCATAATGCCGCCGGCACTTTTTGTCTGCTTTTTGACTGCTTACTGATTGCTTCCTTCCAGGCTTTCATCGTTCTGTACAGTGCCATACGGATCGCGCGGATCATGTTCTGACCTGCACTACGCGAGCTCTTTTGAAAAAACACTGTAATTCGCCTCGTCCCCGGTTTTATCTGTCGGCTGCCTTGTACCGGGATGCCCCGCTCCCCTTGAGGGCAGCGCGGCCCGCTTCGATGATCTCATCACTCAATACCGCAAAAATGATGTCGAGCGACTGGTCTGTCAGCTGATCGAGGAAGTCCCCGCAGGCCCTGACTGCGGTCTGCCATGCCCCCTGGAGCGGGTATCCGAAGATTCCGGCAGAAATCAGCGGGAAGCCGATTGATCTGCAGCCGTTCTCCAGTGCCAGCTCCAACGATTTATAATACGCGCTATAGAGAAGTTCAGGCTCCCTGTGTTTACCGCCGCTCCACCTGGGGCCGACTGCATGAATGATGTACCTCGCCTTCAGGTCGAAGCCGGGTGTGATCACAGCCGAACCGGTGTCGCAATGACCGATCGCATCGCAGGCATCCTGAAGCTGCTCATAGCCCGCCGCCCTGAAAATGGCGCCGCAGACACCGCCGCCTGCCCAGAGGCCTTCATTTGCGGCATTTACGATCGCGTCTGTGTCAAGCCCGGTAATGCTGATTTTTCTGATCTCAATGGAACTCATGTTTTTTCACCCCCGGAATTTTTCAAGAGATAGAGCTGTTCACAGAGGCTGTTCATACAGGATGACGGCAGCTCATGCATGATAACAGTAGCTGAAATGGTGGGCAGATGTTCCCGCTGACATGCAGGAAGCAGAATCCGTCAGCTCAGATCCATGCCTGACAGCGAGGCCTCCGCCGCACCCATGATCGCATCGACGTCTGCTCCGATGATATCCAGGCCGACGGCCCGGATCTGTCTGACATCCTGAATACCATAGTAGCCATGTGCCAGCGCTTCGATGTACCCGAAGCCGAATTCCTCCGGGACATAATGACCGCCGGCAGTGGTCACATAAAAGAGCCTGTCTGCCCGGCAGAGACCGACCGGGATGCCGTCCTCCGAGTAGCGGAAGGTGATCCCTACAACATTGATCAGCTCCAGGTACTGCTTCAGCATGGCCGGGAAGGAGAGATCCCAGAACGGAGCCGCGATCACGATGTCTGCAGCCTGAGAAAACTGTCGCGCAAGGTCAAACATCGGATTCTGAAGATCTCCGTTTGAGACCAGCTGATCGCGCTTCAAGAGATACTCCTCGTTCACGACGGGAAAGTCGATCTCCTCCAGACGGACCTCCTCATAGGGCTGATCCAGCTTCAGGAGCAGCCGGTCTGCCAGGCACTTTGTCCTGGAATCTTTTCGCACGCAGGCGTTCACGAATAAAACTGGATTATTCATAATGAAAGTCTCCTATTGTAATAGATTGACTTTGTAGATGCGGTTTGTTTTCATACCTGGCCGGGTCATGACAGGGATTCCAGTTCTCTCAACCTACGGAAAAACATCTGCGCTCTTTCCTGATCGTCAAACCATTCTCTCTGAATTACGCCGGTCCGGTTCAGACCGACAGCTTTTACGCCCTGACGTGCCGCTTCGCGCTGACTCATGGGGGTCTGCGTGGTCAGGCAGCGCGCGCCCTCCAGGTCTTCGTATGCGAGGAAGGCCTTGTTGAAATCCATCAAAGGGTGCAGGCGGACCGGCTGATTGGTCCGGTTATCGATCCAGAATCCCCAGTTTCCCCAGTGTCTGTCCGTGTTCCCGATGAGATAATCGATGATGTTCATCATATGATAGCCGTACAGATCATACCGGCCGATCATTGCCATGCGGGTCGTATCGTGATTGGCCGCATAGATTTCGACATATTCCATCGGAACGATGCTTTTTTCCGGTGAAGTGATCAGCCGGCTGGCACTTACGTGCACCCCGTTGTAGATAAATGGTTCGTAGTAAACCTGCTCGACGTCAAAACAGCGCGCGATCCGGCTGGCAAGCAGCTCCGCCCGTACATCCCGTTCACCGCCGTCCTTCAGGAGGTAAAACTGTCCTCCCCGTCTGATCCAGGCCTTGGGGACCGCGCCCTGCGTGGATACATCCCCCGCCGCGTCGGCGGGCGTCAGAAGCTCTGCGTTCTCCACTGTCAGGCTCTTTCCCAGAAGGCTGACGTCCACAAACGCGTCCGACAGAGAATGTTCATAGAGGTTCAAATCTGAAAAAGAGACAGGCTCGCCTTCCTCTCTGACCCAGAAGACATCTGTCAGCGTCAGGCAGTGATAGGACAGGGAGATTGCCGCCCGCTCACGGTCTGTCGCTGCCTGCACCGCGCCGATGGCGTTCAGCACCTCCTTTGCGTAGACCCGATCCAACGTGAGTACACGGGACGCGCACCAGTAGTAGAAATTGGTCAGATTGTTGAGGCGGATGGATATATCCTGGCCGGGATCCTCCTCCAGATAGAGATTCCAGGGCAGAAAAGCAGGCTCTGCGATTTGACATGAACCATCTGAAGTGATCTGCGCCACCACCTTATCCAGGTGCATGATCTCATAGCACCAACCCATTCTGCACACTCCTCTTACACGATCTGCGGTATGTTTTTCCGGCATGTTATTACGGCATGTTATCCCGGCATGTTTCCTTCGCCGGCAGTCCTGCCGGATTGTTTTACATCTCAATCCATTTTAGCACAGCGGGACCGGCTCTGCGAACAGGATGCCGGTTTCGTCCCGGCCGATGCGGATCACGAAATCAAAGAGGTCGCAGTTGATGCACAGAAAGAAGTCTGCGCGCGGGTAGACTTCCTGCCACTCCGGATCCGGATTGAAAAAAACCTCGCCTCCGTCCGTCAGCAGGGCATCCGCGACCAGCTGAATCTGATCGGAGGAGAAAAACCTGGTGCGGAAAATTTTGGGCAGGGCATCTTCGCCCGAGATCTGGCTGCCGGTTAACAGGGATTCAATATATTTCGCGCAGAGCGTATCTTCCTTGGCGTTCTTCAGGCCGTCTTTTCCCATAGCGACAAGGGAGACAGCTGCCGGATTCCTGGTAAGGATGTACTTTGCAGCCGCTTCCGCGTTGACAAGTCCGGCGGCAATGATCTCATCCGCGCCGGCCGCCTCCGCTGTCAGGATCCCCGTGGAACCGGTGCCGGTCACATGGATGATGTCCTTTCCGGAGAAAAGACCGGGCACAGCGGCGCATCCGGGCGTGCCGTCAAAGCCCTTGTGCCTGCGGGGAACAAAGGGCCCCTCCGGGCCGACGGCAATTCCCTCCAGGATATTGTCCGCCGGAAAACTGTCAGGCCGGCCGTCATAACGCCTGCCGGCCACCTCGCCTGCGCCGGTCTGCCAGGGGGAATCGCCATAGCTGCAGCCCTCCGCTTTTGCATCCCCCTCTTCGCCGATGAGGATCCAGTCCGGATGTTCAGCCGCCAGGGCACGGGCCTCCTCCATGTCTCTGACCGGGTAAATACGCCTTGCCCCCGCCGCAAACAGATAGCACTCCAGTGAAAAAGCCCGGAACACATCGATCATGACCGCGAGTCCCTTCGCTTCTTTTGCCCCTTCCATTGTCTTTAAAATTCGAATATTCATACATTTCACCTGATTAAAAATACGTTTAAAATAGCAAGAGCAAACAATGCTGTCGGCAAGTAACTTCTCACAGCTCTTCTCCGTTTTCCGGCAGGAAGATGTTGCGGATTGGAGACAGAGCCGTGAGCAGGATCTGCCCGAAGAGCAGGCAGGAGATGACCTCACCGGCGCCGACTGTCAGCATGAAATAGGGAATCCCGCCCGGGATGTGGTAGGCGTAGGAGAGCACAAAGGGAATGATGATCGTGTTTGCGAGGATGGGAGGCAGAGAGACCAGAAAACGGTTTCTGCGCAGGGCATGACTTCCCAGTGCTCCCAGGAGCGTCGCCAGTGTCCCGAAAATGATGTCGGGGAGGGCGCAGCCCGTCACGATGTTGCTGATCAGGCAGCCTACGGCCAGTCCTGGGACGGCGGCCGGTGTAAAGAAGGGCAGAACCGTGAGCGCCTCGGAGAATCGCACCTGGACCGCTCCGTTGGCCAGACCGAATCCCGCCGCGATGACGGTGAGAACTGTGTAGATCGCCGCAATAGCGGCCGCGTGTGTCAGATATTGTGTGCTATGCATATTTAAGTTTCTGTCTCCTCAATCGTATCTTTTATTTTTTTGGGTTTTCATGCAATCATCCTGTTTCATCGGTACAGGGGAATTGTACCGGAGGGGGACGATGCTGAGGCCGCCTTGGAAGCGACATCCGTAAAATGGGCTCCGCAGTTCATTTTAGCACAGGTTGCCACCCCGATATACAGAGAAATCAGCCGTGCGGCGGCAGCCAGCCGCCCGATCAGTGTGGTTATTCTCCGGTTAACCGGGCAGCGGCCAGGACGACCAGGACTGCGCCCAGGGCAGCCGTCAGGCGGAGGAGCAGGCTGCTGCCGGGACCGCCCGTCGAGGGCAGCTCATACCCTCCGTAATTGATGACCTTGAGCTGGTAGCCCGTCTGGAAATCGCCGCTGATCCCGTTCCCGCTGTCGTCGAGGGAGCTCTTTTCCATGCTGTAGTGGACAGACCCGCTCTCCACGGTGATCACGACCGGTTCGGTCAGGGCCATATAACCTGCCGGAGCGGCTGTCTCCACCAGGTAGTAGGTGCCGTCCTTCAGTCTCCCCAGATCGATGCTTCCTTCTTTTCCCGTTTCCTTCGAGGAGGTCAGGCCCGTCTGCAGGGAGGCACGCGGTTCGGCCTCATAGCCCTCCCGGTCATAGAGGTCAAAGACCGCGCCCGGCAGGGGTTTGGAGCCGTCCTCATTGGTCTTGAGGATGGAAATCTGCGTCGTCACAGAGGTCTTGTCGTTGGTGAACTGGTTGTAATAGCGGACATTGGGCCTGTCGATGGTACCGGTGACCGTGTCGTTTTCGACCGCTGTCCTGCTCACCGTTCCGCCGGTCGTCCGTACCTGTGTGATCTCATAGCCCTCCGCGGCCAGGTTGCAGGCCTTTTCGATGGGGGCATGGCCGGAGGAGTCCTCGGCATTGTCCGCCCCGTAATGGTTGGCATAGATCTCCCGGATGGTATAGCGGGTTCCGGTCGGGAGGTTGGTGAACCGAAGGACGCCCTTTCTGTTGAGCGTCATATCATAGGTGATGGAATGATAGCCGTCCGCATCCTTTTCGACCTTCCAGAGAATATTGCCGTCAGCGTCGGTTTTGGAGACGATCCTGCCCCCGACGTTTTCCCATTCGACAAGGTCGCGGTAGACGAGGGTATTCCAGGCCCGGAAGGTCTTCCCTTTGAAGCGCTCGATGTCCGTGTCAAAAGCGGTCTCGCCTTCCTGGTAGCCGAAGAGGGTGTAGGCGTCGCCCTGCGTCCTCGGAACATATTCATAGCCGACGATGCCGGCGGGATCCGTCCCGTCGGGAATGGAGAGGG
>OCTW011616801.1_pt1 | contig 25614 bp, 18 predicted proteins | sample 1539671 | NCBI WGS metagenome assembly OCTW01 (sample SAMN02144230, study PRJEB22623) | gut metagenome | biome: sheep rumen | host: Ovis aries | place: New Zealand | reverse complement strand
AGGTCCTTTATCGCGTCCTGTGGAGCGAGCACGCACACGCTCCCCCGGCCGCTCGCAAGCGTCTTGAGCTTGCCGCTCTCCGGCCTTTGCCCCCAGCACTCCGCCACCGCCGTAACGGGAAACTCCAGGCCCTTCGACGCATGGATCGTCATCACGCGCACGGACTCCATCCTGCCGCCCGCGAGCGACGCCGGCGGAATCCTAGACATCTCGAGCCACAGGTCGAACTCTTTGGCGGCGCGGGCGGGGCCAAGCCCCATGCCGTCCGTCAGGTCCCGTATGTAGCCCACGGCGGCAAGCACGTTCGCCTCGCGGGCAACGCCGGCAGCCCCTTCCGCCTCCAGTCGCGACAGCCAGCCAGACTCGCGCACGACCTGCATGCAGACGTCCGCGACGGGCATGCGCCTCGTCGCAAGCCGCGCGCGGGCGAGGACGTCGTGCGCGTGCGCAAGACGACGCGACGGTGCCGCGCCATGGAAGAACTCCATGGTCTCGATGCCGCGGTCGATCTTGCGCATCGTCGGGGCGTCGAGCGCACGCTGGGCGCGGGTGCCCAGCTGCAGCAAGTCGCTGGCGTCGAGCATGAACATCTCGCTCGTGAGCAGCGGGAAGAGGCCGGACTGCGTGTCCCTGGGGTTCGCAAGCACGTGCAGGAGCTTTGCCATGGCGGACACCTCAGGCGCCTTCGTGAACGTGGAACCCCCCGTCACCACGCACTCGAGCCCACGCTCGCGGATTGCGTCGATGTAGAGCGCGGCCTTCGTGGTGGTACCCAGAAGGAGCGCCATGTCGCCCGGACGCTCGCCGTGCGCCGCGTACTCCGCAAGCCTGTCTGCCAGTGCCGCGGCAGCGACCTTCGCCTGCTGGGCGCCAACCCGTCCCTGCGTGCCCACACCACGGGTGACCTCCACGTCGATGCGCGGGAGGTCGCGCGCGCGATATTTGTCGTCGCGCTCCGGATTCGGGTCCAGGTGCATGAAGTCGGCAAGCACGCCGGCGTCGCCGCCGCACGCGCGGTCGACCAGGGACAGCACGTCCGCGTGGCTGCGGTAGTTCACGGCAAGCCTCACGTGCTGCTCCGGGGGGAGCTCTTCTCCCCTGCCGCGAAACACCCCCACGTCAGCGCCTCGGAAGCGATAGATGGACTGCTGTGCGTCGCCCACCGTTGCCAGGTGGCGGGCATCGCGCCCTGCCAGAAGGCCAATGAGTTCCAGCTGCGTCGCGTCCGTGTCCTGAAACTCGTCCACCATCACGAGCCTAAAGCGTCCCGCGTAGTCGCGGGCGATGGCCTCGTTGTCACGAACGGCCCTCAGCGCCAGGCTCACGAGCTCGTCGTTCGAGAGCACGCCCGCCTGACGCTCCAGCTCCGCCACGCGCTCGTCCACCTTGCGCGCAAGACCGACTATGTCCTCGACCCACGCACGGGGACGGGCGAGAAGGACGCAGGCCCTTGCCTCGGCGAGGGCTGCCTTCGCAAGCTCCCCCTGCTCCTTCGCCTCCTTGCCGAAGCTTCGTGGAAGCGTCACGGAGGCGAGCGCGGATGCGGCCGCGGGCGCCGTGCGACGGCCCGGCGCAAGCTCCATGAACGACCTCAGTACCTCCAGGGAGGGCGCGACCTTCTCGGACGCCTTTGCCGTCAGCTTCTGCGCAGCGAGGGACTCCATCTCCTCCGTCAGACGCGACATGACCTCGGACACATCGTCTGCCTGCGGAAACGTCAGGCCCTCGTACCCGTCTGGCACCGCACGCGCCGCGGCGCGCACGTCCTGCACCACGCCCATCAGGCCGGAGTAGCCACCTTGCAACCTTGAGCCAAGCTGGTACTCCTCGAATGCCTCGCGAAGCGCCGGGTTTCCGTCACGGTCCCTGTAGGCGGCGCCCACGACCTCCTCCAGGGCACGGCTTTGTATGGCCTCCGCATCGTTTTCCTCGGCGATCTTGAACTTTGGGTCAAGGCCGAGCTCAAAGGCATGGCGCCTCAGGATCCGCGAGCACATGCCGTGGATGGTGCTGATCCACGCGGAGTCGACCTGCAGCGCCTGCTCGCGCATGCCCGCGGCGCGCAGCGTGGAGCGCACGCGCTCCCGAATTTCCTGCGCGGCGGCGTTCGTGAACGTGATCACGAGCACCTGAGAGAGGTCATCCAGAAACGGTGCGCCGTCCGCGCCGGAGCCGGGCGTGAGCGCCCACGCCACCCTCCTGGTGAGCGTGAACGTCTTGCCGGAACCGGCACCGGCCTCCACAAACAGGGGCTCGTCCAGGGTCGTGACGATCTTCCTCTGTTCGTCGTTCAGTTTGGAAAGGTCGATGCCACTCACTTCGCGATCCTCCTCTCGCAGCTCATCACCGGGCAGTAGGCACATGCACCCGCGTCCACGGGCGCCGCCTCGATGTCGCCGTCCATCATCCGGGCGACCGCCACCCGGATGGCTTCCTCCGTCGCGTCCAGCAAGGCTTCCATGCCGCACGCCTCCTCTGTCCCAAAGCCTTCGTGCGGATCCACGGCCACGGTCTCGGCCGTCGCCTTCGAGGGCGTGCGGCTGCCAAACACGCGGTCCATCAGATTCGCGTCCACGGCGCCGGAAAGCGCGTGCTCCCGACCGCGCGTCGAGAGATACACGGCCCCCTTAACGTCGAGGTTCGGGAAGCGGCGTCGCACGACCTGCCCGTAGATGAGCGATTGCACGCGCCTGGGAAGCGAGAAGGACGATTCCTCCCCGCCCTCAGGCCCGCGGGGAAGCGCGGCGTACTCCCGGGCGAAGCTCGTGGCGCCCTTGTGCTTGTAGTCGATCACGACAGCACCGCCATGGGCGTCAACGTCGATGCGATCCACGGTACCGTTGAGCCACGCGCCCGCGTACTCCACCAAGTCGCTCCCATGGCCGAAGTCCCACTCGAACAGCCTCGGCTCGAAGCCAACCAGCAGGCCGGACTCGTAGTCGATAGCAGAGAGCAGGTCCCTCTCGAGCGTCTTGAGCTGCCCCTCGTCCTGGGCGGAGTGCGGCACGAACGCCTGCGGGCGCTCGCGCCGTCTCGTTACGAGGAACTGCGTGCGGCGGTCCTCCTCCAAAGCCCGGGAGAGCACCTGCTTGGCGTGGGCCAGAAGCTCTGGGTCCTCTTCGCTCACACCCGAGCCGGGCACGCGGGCGGAAAGGTCCCTCGCGACGTCCGGCACGTCGCCTCCGGCCTCCTTAAGGGAGGCGAGTGCCTCCTCGAGGAGCGTCCGGTGCGTCACCTCGAGCACGTGGTGTGCGAACGTGCCCATCTCCATGGGCCCAAAGCCCGCGTCGGAATCGCGCAGCCGAAGGCGCCGCAGGCTAAACCACTTGTACGGACACTCCAGGTACGACTCTATCTGCGACGCGGAGAGAACCGGCCTTCCGTCCAGCAGGTCTGGCTTGCCCTCCGGCGGCACGTTCACGAGGACACGTGCGGACGCGTCAGCCACGCGACCTGCCGCTTCCGGTCTCTCGCTCGCCACGAGCGCAGGCGCGACCCCCGTTGAGCTGAGGTTCGCCGCGGCCTGGGTCTCTGGCAGCGAGCGGACGGCGAGGCCCCTCTTGGCGGGGTCGCCGTCCTCCACGCCGTAGCATGCCAGCAGCTCCGTCATCATGACAGAGGGATAGCACTCCTTCGATTTGGCATCGTAGAGCGTGCGCTCAAGCGTCACGTGGAAGCGCGCCGCAGCAAGCTGCGACCAGAACCCGGCGCGCGATCGCACCATGGGATCTTCCCGTGGCTCGACCCCCAGGGTCTCCAGCAGGGCGGACGCGATGTCGTCCTCCGCCTTCACGGGTGCCTCAACGGACGTCTGCCCACACACGATGACCGCGTCCGCCGAGCATTGCGCAAGCGACGCCGCCGCGGTCGCGTCCAGGATGCGCACGCGTACGGACCCCTCTGCGGGGACGCACGGTCTCACGACGACGGCCTGGTGCTCGAGTGCCGCGGCCGCATGCGCCACGAGCGCGGAGAGCGATACGTGGTCTGCCGCCTTTTGGTCTGCCGAGAATCCCAGCTCCTTGAGCGTTGCCGCCACGTTAAGGACGGCCATCAGGGCTCCGGCAGTCAGCGTGTCGGAAAGGCGGTCCGCCTCATGCGGGAAGCGCGCGGCGACTTCGCCGCCCTCGCCAAGAACGTAGTCGTCCAGCCTGGCGCACGTGTCGCCCGGAGCGGCTGGGTAAGTTGGCACGCCGGCCTGCGACGCCACGTACGGAGCAAGGAGCTTCGAGGCCGCGGACCCCAACCGCCCTTTCAGAAGCTCGCGCGTTGCAGCCGCAACCTCGCCAGACGTCTTCTTGGGGTTCTGGAGCTGCAGGAGCACGTCTGCCGGCGTGAGCAGGCGGTCGCCGCGCCAGTCCGCGTCGAGCGCATACGCCCGGGCCGTCGGAACGTGCGCGACGTCCGAAAGGAGGAAGTCCGTCAGCGCTTGCGGCGGCCACCAGGACATGTCACCCAGACGCACGTACGTGCCCTCCTCTGCATGCACGGGCTCCGGCCACGTCGCATCCAGCTCCGCCAGCTGCGCCACGCTCGCCGCATACTCCAGAAACGCGCGGCCGGCGGGAATGTCGCCAATATGTACGGACAGCTGGGCGCTCACGCCCAAGCCATGCACAGCGAGCTTGGGAGCCAGCTCGCGCCACGCACGGGACGCGTCCGGAACGCTCACGACGATGTCCGTGGCACCCTCCCCCGAGAGGGCGCACGCCTCTTGCGCCACGGCCTCCGCCTCCGCAAGCGGGCCCGCGGGAAGCACGAGCGACACGGCGCCCGTGGGCGCCAGGGCATTCCCGCCACCGGTGAACACGCTTTCGAGAAGTGCCGTGAGTTCCGGCGCGCGGCGTTTCTCGCCCGTGGCGGAACTCACGTTATCGAAGCCAGTACCAGCGGAAATGCAAGGCTCTCGCACACATGTGACATCGATGCCATCCTGTGCGCACGCCGCGGCCACGAGCTCTGCCGAGCGGCGCTCTCCGGCAGTCGCCTCTAGGTTCTGGGCGCGAACGCAGAGCGTCACGTGTGTCGCGCCCGCGAGTGCGCGCAGCAGCTCGCGTATGGGACGAGCCAGCGAACCAAGACCGACCGCGACCGTGGGCCAGAGAGAGGGCGCGGCGCCCGCGGCGATTATGCGCTCTGCCACACAGGACATGGCAACGGACTCCTCCGTGAAAGATGACCTCGAAAGCAGCTCGCGGTAGCGATCGAGCACGCGCACGACGTCCGCCTCGCGGCGCGTGAGACCAAGGTCGAGAAGTGCGTCCACGTCCACGTGACCATTACGCACGGGAATCCACGGCAGGGAGTCCTTCGCGAGGCGGCCGAGCACGTCCACGGTACCGGTGTTATACGCGACGCCCTCCCCCGCGGCATCCGCCGTGGAAAGCGCGTGCTGCAGGGCGACGGTGCGCGTGAGCGGATCGATCACCTGCGTGCCGTCGCCCCAGACCTCCCAGCGCTCGCGCGTCCAAGCGAGCGGCGGCGTCACCGTGACGCCCATGCCGAGCCCGCGACGGGCAAGGTCCCGGCTGACATCGAGCTGTGCGGCAAAGCTGGGCACAAGGAGCGTCGCGCGACCATGCGCGGCGAGCGCCCCCTTGAGAGCGGCCTCTGCGGCCTCGCCTACGAGCCGTGTGTCGTGCGTCTGGGCAATGGTTAGGGACATGGTCGTCCTTCCGTCAGTTTTTGCTGAGTGCTATGGTAACGCGCCGAGTGGACATTTATTCCCCCATGCACGCGACACACGAACCGGGTGCGCCGCCGCAACGACGCACCCGGTTCGACAACGCGCTTGCGCGAGAGCTGGCATTGGACTCTGGAGCTAGTCCCGGCCCAGCTGGTGCTCCTTCAGGCGGTACGCCGCCGCGATGATCTGCGCCGCGCCCTCGCGTCCGAAGACGGAGCGGTCCACCACCAGGTCCTTGTCCGTGTACATGTCCCACTTTCCGCCGCTGTAGCGCGTGTAGAATCGCTCTCGCTCGTGCTGGCGCTTGCGAACGAACGCGCTCGCGTCGTGCGTGGTCATGCCGCGCTTCGCGCGCACGATCTCGACGCGCACATCCAGCGGTGCCGTGACCAGCACGGATATGAGGTTTGGGTTGCGGCGCAGGATGTAGTCGGACAGACGCCCCTCGATGATGCACGGACGCGTGCTCCCCAGGTCCAGAATGACCTGGCGGATCGCCTGGAACGCACGGTCCGCGTCCGAGCGCTGGTCCATGCTGTCCGGCAGAAACGCCAGGGGGCCACGCTGCGGACGCTCGTCCACTGCAGCCAGCTGGTCGACGTCGAGACCCATGCGCAGCGCGGAGCGCACGAGAAGCTCGTTGTCGTAGAGGGGTATGCCCAGCATCACGCTGAGGAGCTTGCCAACCTCGTGTCCCTCCGCACCGTAGTCGCGCGCGATGGAGATGACGATGGGCTCCTGGTTGTCAGGGTCCGCAGACCCATTGATGCTTGCACTGTGCCTGAGGTCGCTTGCGCTCATGTGTGACCTTTCGTTTGAATTGTTGCGCGGGGCACGGGGGCGGTCCTTCTCGCCCGCCGGCGCCACCGGGCGCTATGCCGCGGCGTTCCTGCGCTGGTAGGCGCGAACCGCGAGGGATATCGCGAAGTTGAGTACGAAGTACGTGAGAAGGACGAAGCCGTACAGAAGGAGAATCTGCGGAAGCGTGGACGCCTGTCCCATGACGACGGCGGAGTTGCGCATGAACTCGTGGACGTCGATGCCGCGGAGGTAGGACGTGTCCTTGATGACCGTCGTGCACTGGCTGAACAGCGCGGGGACGATCATCTTGAACGCCTGCGGAAGCACGATGAGGCGCATGGTGTCCACGAAGCCAAAGCCTTGCGACTGCGCCGCCTCAAACTGGCCCTTGGGCAGCGCGTTCAGGCCGCCGCGGACTATCTCGGCCATGACGGCGGAGGTGAAGACCGTGAACGTGAGGATGGACACGAGGATGTTGTCGCCTTGCACCGTGAAGCGGAAGATGAGGATCCACAGCAGGTTTGGCGTGCAGCGGAAGAGCTCGATGTAGGCGGTCACGAGCCACCTGAGCCACGACCAGCGGCCGCGGCAGTACGACTTTGCCAGGGCGAGCAGCGTGCCGAACGCGATGGACAGCACGATGGACGCGGCAGAGATGACGATGGTGTTCAACAGGCCCTGCAGCATGAAGGCCACGTTGCTGGCGGTAAAGACTCCCATGCGCTACACCTCCGCTTTCGTTGCGCCCGCAGTGGCGGCGCGGCGAGCCTTGCGTGGCGCGCGGGAGCGCTTCTCGAGCCAGGTGACGAGCATGGCTATGGGGAAGCAGATGAGGAAGTACATGGCACAGCACACGATGTAACCCTGCAGGTAGCCGCTGTCGGCCACGAGGATGTCCGCCTGGTACATGAGGTCGCCGCCCGCGATGAGCGCGAGGACGGACGTGTTCTTCACCAGGTTGAGCGCCTGGTTGGCAAGGGGTGGAAGGATGATCCTGAACGTCTGCGGAAGGATGACGTAGCGATAGGCCTGTACGCGCGTGAATCCCTGCGACTGCGCGCCCTCCATCTGACCGCGCGGAATGGCCTCAATGCCGGTGCGGATGACCTCTGCCACATAGGCGCCGTGGTAGAGTCCGACGCAGATGACGACGAGCACGAACGGTGCGATGCGCACGACGTGCTCCGCGCCCGTTATTGCCTGAAGAAGCATGGGGCCGGCGGTGTAGACGAAGAACACCTGCACGACGATGGGCGTGTTCTGGAAGAACTCGACGTAGACGCGGGAAATGCCGCGAAGCACTCGCGACTGCGTCGTGGAGAAAACGCCAAGTAGCGTGCCCACGATGAGAGACACCAGAAGTCCTGCAAGCGAGACCTCGATGGTGAAGAGGAAGCCCTGCCACAGCAGGTCCGTGTTTGCGAGCGTGGCGGCCCAGCGCTCGGGGTTGAAGAGTTCCATGTGACCTCCCTACAAGAGCCGGTACTTCTTGGCCCACCGGTCAATCGCACCGGACCCCTTCAGGTCCTTCACGACGCCGCTGACGAGCCTCGTAAGCTCGGTTGCGGACTTGGTGGTGCACACTCCGTACTCCTGCTTGCCAAAGACCAGGCTCGGCTCGAGCAGCTCGTTGGAGTCGTTCATGTACGTGCGGATGATGGAGCGGTCGATGGCGAACACGTCGATGTTGCCGGACGCGAGCGCCGCCGCGAGCGTGGGATAGTCCAGGTACTGCGGGTAGCTCACGCTGAAGTCGCCGTGTCCCTGGTCCTTCAGCATCTGCTGAATCTGGTTCATCGTGTCCGCGCCCTCGCCCACGCCGACGATGCGACCGTCGAGGTCGGCCACGGACTTGATGCCTGAGCTCTTCAGCACGAGCATGCCGATGGAGTCCGTGTAGTACGCAGGCGAGAAGTTCCAGGACTTCTTGCGCTCGGGCGTGATCGTGTACGTGGCGCACACGAGGTCCACCTGGCCGGAGTCCACGAGGGGTCCGCGGGTCTTCGCCGTAACGCCCGTGAAGCTGGCGAGACCGCGACGCTTCGCCTCAGACATCGACACGCCGAACACCTTTGCGGCGATGGCATAGCATATGTCGATCTCCATGCCTTGGAACTTGCCGGTAGCCGTGTCTTGGTAGCCATAGCCTATGACGTCGGTCTTCACGCCGCAGTTGAGGTGCCCTCGGTCCCTGATGGCTTTGACACTCGCCGCGGACGATGTGCCGGAGGACGAGCAACCAGTAAGCCCCACAACAGATGCACCAGCCATGCCAACCATTGCAGCGCCCGCAAGCGAGACGAAGCCTCTGCGCGTCAGCTGAGGACGGGCCAAAGGCCCGGAATCGTACGTTCTTCTCATCGTGCCCCCTAGAGTATCTTGTCCAGGAAGGCCTGGCAGCGCGGATTGTCGGGATGCGTGAAGAAGTGCTCGGGCGTGCCCTCCTCAAGGATCTGGCCGTCCTCCATGAAGACGATGCGGTCGGCCACCTGGCGCGCGAAGCCCATCTCGTGCGTGACGCAGATCATGGTGATGTTCTCCTGAGCGAGCTCGATCATGACGTTTAGGACCTCGCTTACCATCTCTGGGTCGAGGGCGGAGGTGGGCTCGTCCAATAGCATGATGGGCTGCTTGGTGCAGAGCGCACGCGCTATAGCGACACGCTGCTGCTGGCCGCCCGAGAGGTTCTGTGGGTACTCGTCGGCCTTGTGCGCAAGGCCCACCCTCTTGAGGTTGCGCATGGCCTCTGCCTCCGCCTCCTCGCGGGTCTTCTTCTGTAGCTTGATGGGCGCAAGCGTCAGGTTACCCATGACCGTCATGTTTGGATAGAGGTTGAACTGCTGGAACACCATGGACGTGTACTTGCGCGTGACCTCGAGGTGGTTCTTCTTGGTCATGAGCTCGCCATTGATGCGAACCTCTCCGCTCGAAGGCTCCTCAAGCCAGTTGATCGAACGGATCAGCGTGGACTTGCCGGAACCTGACGGCCCGATGAGCACGACCTTCTCGCCCTCGCGCACGGAAAGGCTTACGTCCTTGAGCACGTGCAAGTCACCGAAGTACTTGTTCAGATGCACGATGTCAATCATGTTGGGCATGTGCCGGCTCCTTTCGCCGCGCTTCGCGGCATGCGTCATGCGACGACGTGCGGCCGTCGCGGACCTAGCGTTGAGGCTCCGGCGCGCTTGCGCCGTGGAGCCGCTGCGATTGAGCTGCGTTAAGAGGATGTGGCCATGCTGCATGCAGACACTCATGCTGGTACGAGCCACGAAACCTTATGTAATTCTGAACGAACGGAGGCAAGTTCGGTAAAAACTCTACAAGTAGGACACCTGCCTGACACGCAGACGCAAGCGCACGCTCCTAGACGCCGTCCTCAAGGCGCGACAGCACGGTGCGATAGCCACCCACTTCCCCGTTCAGGCACTTCGAGACGCGACTCACGGTCGTGGACGACGCTCCGGTCTTGCGCGACACGTCCACGTACGAACAGCCGTCAGAGAGCAGCGTGGCCACCTGAAGCCTCTGTGCCAGGTCCTCGATTTCCTTTGGGCTGCACACGTCCAAGAGAAAGGCGCGCGCCTCATTCGCATCGCGTAGCGACCCGAATGCCGCGAAAAGCCGTTCCTCCTCCTCGCGCAGCCTCTGCGCCTGTTCCTCTGTCATGTGCGCTCCTCGCGACAGCCGTCAAGTACAAACTACTTTATCGCAATAAAGCGTATCGTGTGTTACAGCAGCGTTTATTCAGCATGCAGCTGGCGACGAGGAAACGACACAGCGAGGCCACTCGCCGCATCGCGCGCGCTCTGGACAACCCCCTCGTACGCCTTGCGGACGACGTCGGACGTCCTCGCCGCTTGCTTTGCAACCACGCACTCCACAAGCTTCCACACCAGGCGTTTCGTCTGGTCGCTCGCCCCGTTTGCCGCGCTCATCACCTTTGGCAACCCCTCTCGGGACGTCACGTCGGTAAGCTTTGGGCCACCGGCCCCCAGAATATCGAAGAACTCGTTCGTGAATCGCTCACGCTCCCCCATGTCCACGGGCTCCATCCACTCATCAAGCGCGGCGTCGAACGTGGCAGCGTCTGGGTCGAGCCCGTCAGCCAAGATGAGGTCAGAGGACGAGACCTGCCACGTGAGCGGGTCATGCTGCAGCATTCCCGAGCCCGTACTCGCGACGTACGTCCTTGGCTCCTCGGCACGGTCGAACAGTTGGCCTATGACGCTATATGCGGGCTGATAGCGTACGAACCTACCTCCGATAACGTCACGGGCGTCATGCACCACAACTCGTTCGTCCAAACCAGGTCCATCGAAGCTGTAGCAGCGAAGCACGTTTTTCGCAAGCGAAGGCACAGCAGACGCCACCGCGAATGAGGCGAGGTTTCCGCCCTTTGAATGCCCGCCCGCCATAAGCGGCTCCCCCGCAGCAACGGCAGCCCGCAACGCCCTGTCCAGATACTCCGCCGCCAGCTTCTGGGCACCCGTCACCTCGAAGCTCAGCATGAAGTCCTCTCGCCACCCGGCGATCGTGAGGTCGGTGCCACGAAACGACACGAAGCGCACGCCCTTGCCGCAACCCTCTACGGAATTCGGCGGAAGCATCACCTCAACGGCAGCAAACTGAACGGCGTTGTCGTAGTCCATCACGTCCACGTATCGACCGATGTGCAAGCGTCCAAAGCGGCGGCTCTTGGCTACTGCGTCGATGTAGCGCGCGTCAATCGTGGCAAGTGACCTCACGTACGGCGCAACATCGCCTCCCGAACGCTCCATGAGCTCGCCCAAGGCCTCGCGCACCTCGACCGTCCCGCCAGATGCCTCGTTCGGAGTAAAACCGACAAGGTCGATGTAGCTCAACGTCGCGAGCACCAAAGCGTCAACGTCGTTGAAGGGTCGCTCGGTAAAGCCTAGATCACCTCGCCACTTTACGTAGTCGATCAGGTTTCCAGCCACGTGCACCTCCCCACGCACTGTATCGATATGGTAGTGGAGCGAACGAGAAGAGCCTTATCTCTCGAGGTAGCATCGGGGCGGCACCCGCATGGGCGCCGCCCCGCAAGATTCACTTCGCGACAGCTTATGCCATGATCTGACGGAACATGTCCTTCACCTGCTCGGGAGTAGCCTCGCGCGGGTTGCCGGGATAGCAGGCGTCGGCAAGAGCGTCAGACGCCAGCTGGTCGAGATCCTCCTCAACAAGACCCTTGCACGTCTTGGGGATACCGACGTCCTCGCCCAGCTTACGGACGGCAGCGATTGCTGCGTCTGCAGCCTGCTCGTCCGTCATGCCCTCTTCGTACACGCCCATGGCGCGCGCGACGCCAGCTTGCTTGTGTGCGGCAACCGGCTTGTTGAACTCCATCGAGATGGGCAGCAGCATGGCGCAGGCAACGCCGTGCGGCGTATCGTAGTGCGCAGACAGCGTGTGCGCCATGGAGTGGTCGATGCCGAGACCGACGTTCGAGAAGCCCATGCCAGCGATGTACTGGCCAAGCGCCATCTGCTCGCGACCGTGACCGGGCTTCTTGTCCTTTGCCTCCTGAACGGCGTCACGAAGGTTGTGGCTGATAATCTCGATGGCCTTGTAGTGGAACATGTCGGACATCTCCCACGCGCCCTTCGTGGTATAGCCCTCGATGGCGTGCGTGAGCGCGTCCATACCCGTAGATGCGGTAAGCCCAACCGGCATGGATGCCATCATGTCAGGGTCGACCACTGCTACGTCGGGGATGTCGTTCGTGTCGACGCAGACGAACTTGCGCTCCTTCTCCGGGTCGGTAATCACGTAGTTGATGGTTACCTCAGCGGCCGTGCCAGCCGTGGTCGGAACCGCAATGGTGAAGACGGCGTGCTTCTTCGTGTCCGCAACGCCCTCAAGACTCTTGACATCCGCAAACTCGGGGTTGTTGGCGATGATACCGATGGCCTTCGCCGTGTCCATCGCGGAGCCGCCGCCGATGGTCACGATCGCGCTCGCACCGCTCTTCTTGAATGCCTCCACGCCATCCTGCACGTTCTTGATCGTGGGGTTTGGCTTAACCTCGTCGTAGAGGTCCCACTTGATGCCAGCCTCGTCCAACAGGTCCGTCACCTTAGAGGTCACGCCGAACTTCACGAGGTCGGGGTCGGAGCTCACGAAAACGTGATCAAAGCCACGCCGCTTAAGCTCACCCGGAATCTCCTTGATGGCCCCCGACCCGTGATAAGAGATGCCATTGAGAACGAACCTGTTCGCCATGTTTCCTCCTCAGACGTTGAATGCTGCAGTCAACTCGCTCTTTTCGCGTAGTTTCAGCTATACCCTAACGCTTGATATACGAACATGTGTCCGCATCATCATCCGCGAACGGCGGGTTATCCCCCGCGAACGTGATTCCCGGCATGTAATTCCCTGCACATACGAGAGAAGGGCACGTCCCCTTGGACGCGCCCTTCTCAGATAAGCACATGTATGCTGACTTACCGCCTACACGGGAGAGCCGCACCTGGAGAAGCTGCTCACGCTGCCGTAGCCGATGCCCTGGCTGGGCGAGAACGCCTCGATCGTGGCGCCTCCGCCAATGTAGATGCCAACGTGACCGGGACGCCAGACCACGTCGCCAGGCTCTGCCTGGGAGATTGGCTTCGTGCAGAACGAGGACTGCGACGCGGAGCTGTGACCGATGCTGATGCCGGCGACGCTGTATGCATAGCTCGTGAGGCCTGAACAGTCGAACGTCCTCGAGCCAGGATTGCAGGCACCCCAGACGTACGTGCCGCCGACCATGCGCGTCGCCGCAGCGATCACGGTGTTGCGCCATGCGCCAGAGATGCCGGAGTTGCCCTTGTTGGAGCTGCTACCGGTGTTCGACGCAGAGCCGCTGTTGCCCTTGTTCGTGTTCGAGCCGGAGTTGGCGTTGCCCTTGTTCGTGTTCGAGCCGCCGCCAGCGTTGGAGTTAGAGCCGCCGTTGCCCTTGTTCGTGTTCGAACCGGAGTTGGCGTTGCCCTTGTTCGTGTTCGAGCCGGAGCCGCCGTTGCCCTTGTTCGTGTTCGAACCGGAGTTGTTGCTCTTGCCGGAGTTCGAGTTGCTCTGCGCGTTCGCGTTGCCCTCGGACTTGTAGTACTCGCCGCCGTTGGCCTGCGCCTTGGCGGCAGCCTCCTCGGCAGCCTTCTTCGCAGCCGCCTCGCGTGCCGCCTGCTCCTCCGCCAGGGCCTTTTGCACCTCGGCGCTCAGGCTGTTCACGTAGTCCTGGGCCTTCTGGGACTGCGCGTTCAGGGCCTCGCTCTGGGTCTTCTTCTCGGCCACGAGCTTCTCCTGGGAGGCCTTCTGCTCCTCGAGCTCGGACTTCTGGGACGAGAGCTGATTCTCGAGCGTCTTGACGTCGTTGATGGCGTTGGAGTCCTTCTCGCTCACCTTGTTCGCGTACACGATGTTGCTCGTGAGCGTGTCGAACGAGTCGGAGCCAAGCAGGATGCTCAGCAGGTCGGTGTCACCGTACTTGTAGTTCGCGGCAACGCGCTTGCTCAGGACGGCCTGCTTCTCCTTCAGCTCCGCCTGGGTCTTCTCGATGTCGGAGTTAAGGGAGTCGATCTTGGAGTTGGTCTGGTCGAGCTCGACCTTCGTCTGGTTCAGGTCCTCGGAGGCCTGCTCTGCCTTTGCGTAAAGGCTGTCCAGCTTCGCCTGTGCGTCGCTCAGCTGGGACTTCAGCTCGGAGCTGGAAGGAGTTGCGAGCGCAGGAACTGCTGCGCCAGAGAAGACTAGCGTCGCGGAGAGTGCGGCAGCTATAGCTTTTTGGGCCTTATTTCGCTTCAAAACCCGCCTCTTTCGTATTGCATCGTCGTTTGTAAGGTCCCGAAGATTCTATCATTTTGGGAGCGTCGCTTCTTGAAATCCGCCCCGCGCACGGCGTCACGAACCCGGGACGCCCATGCCGATCCACGTCGCCCCCGCATGCGAGAAAGGCACCTTTTACCAGATGACACGCAGGTTTTTAGGTGCCCTCAAGCGGTCCCAAAGCAGGCGTTCAGCGTCGTGGGGGCTTCGTGAATGTGCAGACAATTTGGAGCAGTTATGAACAAACGCGCAGCTAAACCCTCAAGTCACCCTCAAGAGTCCGCACGCAAGGCGCACGGGGCTGCCACCATGCGCCACACGCGAACCTCCACGCTCGAGGGCTCCGAGCTCCGCTGGCGCTCCGCGGTATATGCCGTCTGTGCGGTCTCGCTCGCGCTTGGTGTCACGTTTCTTGCATGCGCGTTTCCCGACGGAGCATCGCGCCCAAGCACGTACCTTTGGGTTGCCTGCGCGCTTGCCTTCGCGACGCTTACCGCCTCGAACGCAGCCTACCTCGCGCGGCACCCAGGCCGTCCCACCATCGGCATGATGCCCGTTGCCGTCGCCTCCGCCGGGGCCGCGGCCGCTCCCCTCGCGGCGTCCGCGACGGGCTCCGCGGCACCGCTTCGGACGTGCGCGATCGTGGCGCTTGCGCTGGGCGTCGCCTGCGTCGCCGTGTTTGGGTGCTTGTTTGTAAAGATGCGCGCGGCATACGCAAACGCGCCCGCGCCGGGCGAGAAGAGCGTGCTCATAGTGCTTGGTGCCGCCGTGCGCAGTGGCAGGCCGTGCCAGACGCTGGCCCGAAGGCTCGACGTGGCCGCAGACCTCCTGCTTGGACATCCGCACCGCATGGCCGTGCTCACGGGTGGCGCGTCCGCCGCACGGCCGAGCGAGCCGACGGAGGCGGAGGCCATGGCCCGCTACCTGCGGGAGCGCGGCGTGCCAGAGGCGCAGCTCCTGCTGGAGCCACGTGCCGCGAACACCAGGCAGAACGTGTCCTTCTCGCTCGAGGTGGTGCGCGAGGCGGGGCTTGCGGGACGACAGCTGTGCGTGGTGTCGAACGACTATCACCTGTGGCGCTCGCTGCGCTGCGCACGCCGGCAGGGCGCGGAGCTTGTGCCCGTGGCCGCGCGCACGCCGCGCGTGAGCGCCCTCCAGCAGTGGTGCCGGGAGGCGCTCACGATCCTTGCGGGGCGCTAGGCGACTGTAGCACGCGGGGCTGCAGCGTGTGGGGCTGCAACGTATGGAGCTGCGGCGCGCGGAGCCGTTGTGCGTGGCGGCGCTACGCCTCTAGCTTCTGGCGCAGCAGCTGGTTGAAGAGCTTCGGGTTGCCCTGGCCGCGGCTCGCCTTCATGCACTGGCCCACCAGGTAGCCCACGACCTTCTTGTTGCCGTCGTGGTACTGCCGCACCTGGTCGGTGCAGCGCGCGAGCACCTCGTCCACCACGGGCTCGAGCGCGGAGGTGTCCGTGACCTGGCGCATGCCGCGCGCGTCCACCACGGCCTCGGGGTCCTCGTCCGTGCCGTCCACGGCATCGAGCACCTCGCGCGCCTGGGCGAAGGTGATCGCGTCGGTCGCAAGCAGCGCGGAGAGCGACGCCACCTGCGCCGCCGTGACGCCCGCGTGGCCGGGCACGAGGTTGACGATCACGTTCGCGACGGTCGAGACGAGCTTGGCCGCGTCCTTCTCGCCCGCCGCGTCCTTCTCGCCCGCGGCGTCCTTCTCGCCCCTCTTGCCCGCAGCGTTCTTCTTGGCAGCGGCGTTTGCCGCGGCGACGGCGTCCTCGAACAGGGCGGCCGTCTGCGGGTCGCCCGCGATCTGGCGGGCGTCGGCGCGCTTGAGGCCCAGCTCCGCCACGTAGCGGGCCGCCTTCGCGTCCGGGAGCTCCGGTATGCGGGCACGGGCCTCCTCGATGAAGTCGTCCGTCAGGTCGAACGGCGCGAGGTCTGGGTCCGGGAACAGGCGGTAGTCGTCCGCGGTCTCCTTCACGCGCATGACGACGGTGCGCCGGCGGCTGGGCTCCCAGTGGCGGGTCTCCTGGTAGATGATGCCGCCCTCCTCGAGCACCTCCGCCTGGCGGCAGATCTCGTACTCCAGCGCGTCGTGCAGGCTCTTGAACGAGTTGATGTTCTTCATCTCGGCCTTGGTGCCAAGGCTGGTCTCGCCGCGGCGGCGCAGGCTGATGTTGCCGTCGCAGCGCATGGAGCCGTTCTCGAGCGAGCAGTCGCTGATGCCGAGCGTCTTGAACGTCTGCTGCAGCTTCTCCATGAACAGGCGGGCCTCCTCCGGCGTGCGGAGGTCGGGCTCCGTCACGAGCTCGATGAGCGGCGTGCCGCAGCGGTTGTAGTCGATGAACGACTCGGACGCGCCGGTGATGCGACCCTCCTCGCCGCCGGAGTGGACCATCTTCGCGGCGTCCTCCTCCATGTGGATGCGCAGGATGCGGATGGGCACCGTGTACGAGCCGTCGTCCGCGCGCTCGATGGGGGTCTGGCCGTCCGCGGCGACGTCCTCCCACGACGGGCGCTCCGCGGCGCCGGCGCCCTCGACCTCGAGGTCCAGGTGGCCGTGCATGCAGAACGCGACCGGGCCCTGCGTGGTCTGGAAGTTCTTGGCCATGTCCGGATAGAAGTAGTGCTTGCGATAGAACATGGAGTGCTTCATGATCTGGCAGTTGGTGGCAAGGCCCGCCATCACGATGGACTGGATGGCCTTGCGGTTGGGCACCGGCAGCGCGCCAGGCATGCCCAGGCAGACGGGGCACACGTTGGTGTTGGGCGGGTCGTCGTGCGACAGGCGGCAGTTGCAGAACATCTTGGTGTCGAGCGCGGTGAGCTCCGTGTGCACCTCGAGGCCGATCACGGCCTCCCAGTCCTTGAGGACGTCCTCGAGCTTCCTCATCACAGGTCACCTCCCCTTCCGGCGAATGCGGGCGCGACGGGGGCGCCACCTCCCAGGCCAAGGCCCTGGTCGACCCCGCGCTCGATGGCACGGGCGAACCGGAGCAGCCTGCGGTCGCTGAACGCGGGGCCCTGCAGCTGCGCCGAGACGGGCATGTGCGTCTGGGCGGAAAGACCCAGCGGGACCGAGACGCCGCCGTTGCCGCAGATGTTGTTGGAGATCGTGAACATGTCCGACGCGTACATCTGCGTGGGGTCGCTCACGTCGCCGAAGCGCCACGCCGTCGTGGGCGCGCTCGGCAGCAGGATGACGTCGCAGCTCTGGTACACGCGGGCGTAGTCCTGCGTGATGAGGGTGCGGACCTGCTGCGCGGGATAGTAGTACTTCTCGTACACGCCACTGGAGAGCAGGTACGCGCCGAGCATCTGGCGGCGCTTCGCCTCCTCGCCGAAGCCGTGGGCGCGCGAGAGCGACGTCTGCTGCGCGAGCGTGGCGCAGTCGGGCTCCTGGTAGCCATAGCGCACGCCGTCGAAGCGCGCGAGGTTGCTGAACGCCTCGCACGGGGCGATGACGTAGTACGCGGCGATGGCGGACGCGATGTTGGGGAGGTCGACCTCCACGACGCGGGCGCCCTGGTCCCGCAGGGAGTCGAGCGCGGCCGCGAGTGCGTCGCGCACCTCCTGCGAGAGGCCCTTCGCCTCCATGAGCTGCGGCACCACGCCGACCGAAAGGCCCTCGACCGGATCGTCGAGGTGCTCGAGGAAGTCGACGGCGCAGTCCTGGCTGGTGGAGTCCAGCGGGTCGCGGCCGGGCGCGGTGAGCGCGTTCATGGCGAGGGCGACGTCCTCCACGCGACGGCCGAACGGGCCCACCTGGTCGAGCGAGGAGCCAAACGCGACGACGCCGTAGCGGCTGACGGCGCCGTACGTGGGCTTCATGCCCACGACGCCGCAGAAGCTGGCCGGCTGGCGGATGGAGCCGCCCGTATCGGAGCCAAGCGCGAGCGTGGCCTCGCCCGCGGCGACGGCCGCGGCAGATCCGCCCGAGGAGCCACCCGGCACGCGGGAGGTGTCCCACGGGTTGTTGGTGCGGTGGAACGCGGAGGACTCCGTGGTGCTGCCGAACGCGAACTCGTCCATGTTGGCCTTGCCGACGGGCGTGGCGCCCGCGTCGAGCATGCGCTGCACGCACGTGGCCGTGAACACGGACTCGTAGTTCTCGAGCATCTTGGAGGCGCAGGTGGTGCGCGTGCCGACCAGGTGCATGTTGTCCTTGAAGGCCACGGGCACGCCGGCAAGGGGGCCGATCTTCTCGCCCGCGGCGCGACGCGCGTCCGTGCGCTCGGCGGCCTCGAGCGCAAGGTCCGCGGAGACCTGCAGGTAGGCCTGGACGTCCTTCTCGCGGCTGTCTATGGCGTCCAGCGCGGCCCGCGCCACCTCCGTGGCCGTGAAGTCGCCGTTGCGGACGCCGGCCGCGATCTGCGCGGCGGAAAGTGAGTCGAGGTTGGCCATCAGAAGTCCTCCTCTGAGTCGCCCAGGATGGAGGGTACGCGGAAGTAGCGGTCGTGCGCGGACGGCGCGTTCTTGAGCGCCTCGTCGATGGGCAGCGCGCGGACGGAATCGTCCACGACGTCGGCCCCCATCACGTTGGAGAGGTCCCCGATGGGATGGAACGTTGGCTCGACGCCCTCGAGGTCGTACTCGCGAATGGGCTCGAGCAGCTCGACGGCCTCGTTCATGTACGTGGTCATCTGCGCGAGCTCGTCCGGCGTGAGCGCGATGCGCGCGTAGTCCGCGATGCCCGCCACGTCGTCTTGGGACAGTGCCATGTCTGCCCTCCTTGCAGGTTGGGTCTGCGGCACTCCGTGCCGCACGTGTGTCACGACCATGATACGCAAAGCCGGCCGGATGGCGGCCGCGCCGGCGCGGGGCGCAACCGCACCGTTACGTTTGGGAGGGCCTGGGCACCCGCGGGGCAGGGCCGCGCGGAGCTTTGGGCCGCGCGCGGGCCGGGCCTAGCCCAGGCTTTCGCGGCGGGTCCTCGTGCGCGCCACGAACGCCACAGCGACGACGGCGACCATGGTGGACGCGCCAAACAGCACCGCCTGCACGCCAAAGGCGTCCGCAAGGAACGGCGCCACGAAGAGCGGCAGGACGCCTGCGCTGTTCATGCCGACGCGCATGACGGACGTGACGCGCCCGACGTGGGAAACGTCACAACGCGCCTGCGTGAGCGTGGTGCGCGTGGGCCCCATGGCGCCAAAGCCCAGCCCGCAGACGAGCTGGCCCACGCATGCCCACGCTATGGACCCCGTGCCCACATACAGCATGGACCCCAGCCCCGTGACCAGAAGCATCGCGGACAGCGCCGTCATGTCGAGCCGGCGCTGCGGGATCCTCAGCACCGCGAGCGACCCCAGCGTGCCGCCGACGCCGGAGATGGCCGAGAGCCAGCCCATCCACTGGGCGCCGGCGCGCAGCACATCGCGGTAGAACAGCGACTCGAGCGAGTCGAACGCGCCGTACGCGAAGAACCCCAGAAAGCCGATGAGGAAGAGCATCCGCAGGCCCTCGCTTTCCCAGGTGATACGCACGCCCTCGGCAAGGTCGGCGAGAAACCCGCGCGCGCCACCCGCAGGGCGCGCCTTGGGCCGAGCGTCGCCGTCGCCCGCACCCATCGTGCCCGCGGCGCAGGCCTCCCCGGCCGCCGCCCTCTGCCGTGAGGGCACGATCTTCTCGACCGTTGACCAGACGAGAGCGATCGCCGGGAGCGACGCGAACGCCATGATCGCGAAGTCGCACTTTGTGGGAAGCGCACTTACGATGAGGCCGCCGAGCGCCGGCCCCGCGATGACGGCCACGCTGGTGGCGGTATAGACAAGGCTGTTGACTCTCTGCAGGTAGCGAGGGTCGTCAGACACGAAGCGCGGATAGGCGTCCATGGAGGTGCTCCCGACGCCGAACGCCGCGCCCTGCACGGCGGCAAGGGCGTAGAGAAGCCCGTAGCTCAGCGGCAGGAGCCAGCCGGCGAGCCCCGCCACCGCCATGACAGAAAGCGTGACCGCGAGCGTGCGCCTGGGGCCCACGGCATCCACCAGGGGGCCTGCCACGAAGCTCATGACCACGAGCATGACGTTGAGCACCAGAACGAGCGAGGAGACGACGAGGGCATCGGCACCCAGGTCGTAGGTGGCGCATCCGATGATGCCCACGAAGTATATGGCCTGAAGCCCGAGCTGCATGAGGAAGTTTGCCGCCACAATGCGGCTTTCCGGCTTTGCGAGGAGGGTGAATGCGGAATCGCGCGAATGCATGGCGCAGCCTTTCTGCAGGAAGTGACGGACCGAGAAGGGGACCTCCGTGCCGGCGGAGGGAAGCGGCGCATGGACAGCCCCGGAAGGCCGGGCCGGCATGGGTCGAGAAAGGCCGTCAGTGCGCCTCCGGTGCGGTCGGCGCGGATGTTGCGGGCAACGCGTCGCCAAGGGCGGGCGCGTCTGGCCGGACGCCGAGGATGCGGCCCATGAGCTTTCCGTACGTTGCGGCGAGCACCTGCTGGAACAGCGTGCCCGCCACGACGGGGAACATGACCGCCGGAGGGAAGAACTGCGCCGCGATGACGGCGCCGCACGAGATGTTGCGCATGCCACATTGGAACACCATGGACACCGTGCCGGGGACGTCCTGCCCGGCAAGGCGCGCGAGGGCGAGCCCCGCAAGGTAGCCCGTGGACGCGAACAGCAGGATGAAGACGAGAACCCCGACGAGCTGCGGCGTGAGGTGCGTGAGGTACGGCGCCGCGGACGTGGCGTTTGAGGCGATGACCAGCACGATGGCGACGCGCGCCGCGGGCATGAGGCCCGGCGAGAGGCTCCGCGCCGCCCAGCCATGGGTGACGTCGTTTAGTCCCATGCCGAGCACGGCGGGAAGCGCGACGGTGAGAATGACGTTGAGCATCATGGGGCCGGCATCGACGTGGACGGCGTGGCCGAGAAGGACCTGCAGCGTGGCCGGAATGGTGACGGGCGCGAGGACGGAGGACACCATGAGCGTTGCCAGCCCCTCGGCGACGTTGCCGCCGAACATGGATATCCACATGGTGGAGATTGCCGCGACGGGGACGCTGTATTCGAGCACGATGCCGGTGACGAGGTGCATGTTGCTGCCAAACAGGGCCTTGGCCAGCAGAAACGCGACAACCGGCATTACGCCGGACGCAAAGGCGATCGTGAGCAGCAAAGGGATGGGCCGCCCGACGGCTTGGGCGAGGTTGCGGAGCTTGTTGGTGAGGGCCCCTTGGAACGACACGAGCGCGAACAGCCACGGGACCGCGGGCGCGAGGTGGGAGAGCTGCGCGGGAAACGCGCACGCCGCCACGACGCATGCGACCGCGATGGGCGCCATGTGGGCTCCGATGAACTTTCCGAACGAGTGCCAAGCGTCCAAGATGGCCTTCTCCCCCGCCTTGGCAGCGCCGGCCATGAGCCGGCGCCCCGACAGGGAAATCCTAGCAGACGCGCCGGCTGCGGCGACGCGTCTGGGCAATCGCGACGCAGATGTTAACGCACAAGAGCGGGGGGCAAGCTGGGGCTTTTGTTGTTCCCGTGGAGAAGAGCTGCGGAGCGGTTGGCACGAGGTGCGAAGGACGGATGGACGTTCTTATCGCCCGCGGCGTTTACCTGCGTAGTCGAGTGAAACGCGACCAAAAGTGCCAGATGCCGCAGTTAGCGTAAAGCTGGGTGCGAGCCATCTGCGAGTGCCGCGTGGCAACATGGCCGCATGAGCATCTATATCTCACATAGGACGGCGCTGTGGCTGATGTGCAGCCCCGGCATTTGGCCGCTCGTCGCAGGCGGGAGCGGTGACGCTGGCCTGAAGCCGGCATTTGGGATCGGCCGTACGAGCGGCATCATCGCGGAGACGCGGACGCTCCTCCCGAGGATATGCGCCCTGGCCGAATGGGAAGAAGGACACGTCAGGCCTCTGGACATGCTCGTTCCGAAGGGGGCAAGCAGAAGGAAGAACGACGTCTGCGTGCGGCACTCCTGGGGCCGTGCGCTACCGGAAAACGCCGTCGTCAGGCTGGATGAGGGCGTGTATCTATCGACCCCGGAGTTCGCGTTCCTGCAGATGGCGAACAGCCTCGACGAGATGGAGCTTGCGATCCTGGGGTGCAGCCTGTGCGGCCGCTATTACCCCTGCGAGGGACCGACGGGATTTGTCAGGCGACCGCAGCTGACGACGGTCAAGCGGCTGTATGGGTTTCTCGCCCAGTTCAGGAACGTAAAGAACGCCTCGAAGGCGCGCAGGGCGCTGAGATGGGTGCACGAGGGATCAAGATCGCCGATGGAAACTTCGACCGCCATGCTGCTGTCCGTTAGCAGGCGGATGGGAGGGTACGGGCTTCCGAAACCCATGCTCAACCAGATGGTCGAGCTTTCGGGAGGGTCATCTGCGATTGCGGGGACGCCCTACTATGTGGTGGACCTCTATTACCCGAAGTCGAAAGTAGCGGTGGAATACCTTGGCAAGGCGTATCACAAGGACGTCGACCGCGACGTGACGAGGGAATACGTCTTGAGAGGCGAAGGCTGCACCCTGTTCAACGTGACCATTACGCAAGTGGCAACGAGCTCCCTAAGAAACCGCCTGGTGATGGACATCGCACGGGCCATCGGGTATCGCCTGCGAAAGAGCACTCCGGCCATAAGCGACAAGAGGAAGGCCTTCTTGAACAGGATTCTCCCCCACCGGTCGCAAATCCTGAAATCGGGAGAGGTCATCTGGAAAAGCGCCCCGTGGGCGATGCCCTCGCTTCGACTAAGTTAAGCGTTCGCCCGTTGGCGTAGCGCCGCAGATGCGCGGCGCCCATTAACGCGCCACCCATAAACTAACACACCACCCTTAAATAAAGACGTTTGAGCACCGGCGACGTCCTTTTACCCAAGCATGCCGCGCGGCGAAGACGCGCCCCTCGAACTCGAACTCGAGGCTCCATGCTCCATGCGTGCAATGAGTTGGCGCACGGGAACTCCTGCGACGAGGTCGTGGCTTTCGCAGGTCACGGCAGGGGGCGCATCCGCAGGTCGGGCGCCCCTTCACGCCCCACTAACCTTGCAGGATAGACAAACTCGCCAAAAGTGTGTACCCGCATACCTGAAGCCGCCTCACACACCACGGACGAAATGACAGGATTTCGCGAATATGCCCTGGCGTGCACCCGCGACTTTGACGACACCGCACGCACCCGGGATGAGTTTGTGCATCCACTCAAGCTTGCGGTGGGTGTGTTGCGCGAGAGGGCGCCCTGCGGCAGAAGTCGCCTGGCGTGTACCAGGGCTGCAGTAAAAAAGACATGATGCGGCCCGTCTGCCTGCAATCATGCTGTATTGAATCAACGGCGCGGGTAACACACCCGGGGATTCCTTACATTTCGCGCTGCACACCCGCCCATTCGTGGAGGCACGTCCCTCTTTCTGTAACACACCGGAGTCGAGCTTACGGGATCATGCGAACTGGGCACGAGTGTGCACCCGCTGCCATGAGCCCCTGCACACACCCTGGACAAGTTTGCAGCCATCCGAAAACCGGAGCCTAGCGTGTACCCGTAGCTTTGGAGCTGCCGCACGCACCTGGTTTGGACTTACGCATCCACACAAACTCGGAGCTGGTGTGTTGCGTTGACAGGGACCCCGTGGCGAAAACCGCCGGGTGTGTACCCGGAACGCATCCGAGCAATTCGCAATCCATCCCCGCCACCTGTAGTTATGCTCTATTGAACCAATGCCCCATGTCGCACACCCAAGGCATTCTTGCATTTCGCGCAACACACCCCACCGTTCTTGGCGACGGCCCCCTCTCCTTGCAACACACCCGAAGCAATCTTGCGAGATCTCGCGAAACGGGGCCAGGTGTGCAACCTCGCCACATGGAACCCGTCACACACCAGCACCAAGCTCGTAAACCCGCGTGAGTCGGACGCGAGTGCGCACCCCATCCGGAATGCCCCTGCACACACCCGATGCGGTGCTGCGGAATCACGCCGGATAGCCCTGCATGCGTACCCTGTTTTGCATCCCACCCACGGCCCGCCCGCAGCACAACCCCACCCTCGTCCCCAAATTCCCACCGTCACGCCATGAATTAGCTGTGACCGCAGAAAAACATGGTCCAAACGATTGAAAACACTGCGCGCGTCGGGGTAAAATCCCCCTTCGTAAGTAGGATTTACGCCGAGACCGCCACGAAGACACGCGACCGCCCCGGCACAGACGATTCGGAACTTCCCGAAACAGAGAGAGGCGTCATGTCACAGTTACTCACCATCTCAGGGCTTTCCGCAGGTACGGACGAGAAGCCCATCCTCCATGGCATTGACCTTTCCGTCGGCGCGGGCGAGACCCACGTCCTCATGGGGCCAAACGGCGCCGGCAAGTCCACGCTCGGCCACGTGATCATGGGCGACCCCGTCTACAAGGTGACTGGCGGCACGATCTCCTTCGACGGCGAGGACATCACTGACAAGACCCCTGACAAGCGCTCGCTCGCCGGCATCTTCCTCAGCTACCAGGCGCCCGTCGAGGTCCCCGGCGTCCCCCTGTACAGCTTCCTGCGCACCATCACCCAGATGCGCCCCGAGCTCAAGACCACCGCGCGCAAGTTCCGCCAGCGCGTCGGCGAGATCTGCGACCAGCTCGATATGGACCAGGGCTTCCTCACGCGCGAGCTCAACGTCGGCTTCTCCGGCGGCGAGAAGAAGAAGGTCGAGATGCTCCAGCTCCTTCTCCTCCAGCCGAAGCTGGCCATCCTGGACGAGACCGACTCCGGCCTGGACGTCGACGCCCTCTCCGTGGTCAGCCGCGGCATCGAGGCCTACCGCAAGGAGTGCGACGGCGCGCTGCTCATGATCACGCACAACACCCGCATCCTCGAGAAGCTCGACGTCGACAAGACCCACGTCATGGTCAAGGGCCACCTCGTCGCAGAGGGTCCCGCGTCGCTCATCGACGACATCGACCAGAACGGCTTCGCCCGCTTCGAGCAGGCGCCCGCTGGCCAGAAGGTCGAGGCGTAGCAATGGCCGAGAAGAGCAAGAGGACCGAGGTCGAGGACGTCGACCGCTCCCTCTACGACTTCGTGAAGTCGGAGGAGGGATACGAGCGCTACGCCGACGGCCTCACGCCCGACATCGTGCGCTCCATCAGCGCCAAGAAGGACGAGCCCCAGTGGATGCTCGACATGCGCCTGAAGGCGCTCGAGATCTACCAGGACAAGCAGATGGCCCCCAACTGGGGACCGAGCATCGCCGGGCTCGACATGGACCACATCTCCACGTACGTCAGCCCCAAGACGAAGCAGGCCAAGGACTGGAACGACGTCCCCGCCGACATCAAGGACACGTTCGAGCGTCT
>OCTW011572227.1_pt1 | contig 25654 bp, 19 predicted proteins | sample 1539671 | NCBI WGS metagenome assembly OCTW01 (sample SAMN02144230, study PRJEB22623) | gut metagenome | biome: sheep rumen | host: Ovis aries | place: New Zealand | reverse complement strand
ACAGAATCTTTGCCGCAATCTTTATCTTCATTGCATTCCGCTTCATCCGGTTGTCGGCAAACGTCCCGAATACATTCCAATCCGTTGGGACATCCCGTTTCTTCGCATGATTCATCGCCCTGATCGACGCATTCGCCCTGTATGCATACCTGTCCATCTTCGCATTCCGGGATGCATTCTTTGGCGCCTATGTATAGTGCAGATGTGCTGTCATCGCAGGAAGCTATCAGGCATGCAGAAAAGAAACACAAAAAAGCAGTTTTGGATAGATATTTTCCCATGTGGAACCTCCATGCAGTCTTTGGCTCATTTTATGGTAGTGCTTCGAATGCGCGTGTGTGAATACTTAATCTTCGCATTGTAAAGCATATTTATCGATGATGGCATCCGCATTCTGTTTGCATTCAGTATCCTTGAGTCCTTTTTCGATTGCGAGTTGATAAAGATCGTAGGCCTCACAGAAATTGCCTTTTTGAACGGCTTTGGAAGCCATTTTGCAAAGATCCTGGATTTCGACCAAGTTTGCTTTTTGTTCTGGTGCGTTATTATCAGCAATCTTTAATAAATCAACATGTATGACGCCTTTGTTATTATCATGAGAATGATTGTCCAGTTTATAATTTAAGATCTGATAACCATCCAATTTAAATTGTATTGTCGTCGAATCTTCGAGCGTTTGAGCGGTAAACCCGCTTTGACAAGGTGTCGGGGCACAAATGAGTACAGAATCTTTGAGGACGCGTGCACCTGCCGGTTCTGTTTCGAACAAGAATTCTACAGTTGTTTCGGCATTTTGGGGGATTTGCTGATTTTCCTGAATGTCTTGAGGTGGTGGTGGTTGTGATCCTGTGTCACTGGGCTGTGTTTTTATGGCGTTGGCGGGAGCTGTGGGAGGCTGTTGGTTATCGTGTGGCTGGGTTTGCTGATATTGCTTTGGGGGATTCTCCTGCGATGTATATTTTGTCAAAATATACCACATTCCCTGACAGGTTATAAGCACCAGTATTGCAAGCAGGATAACGATTGTTTTTCGATTGTTTTTTTTCTGTGGTTTGTTGTTTAGTTGCTGTTTGCCGGCGTAGACATTGATCTGTGGCGTCGATTGCTGCGGCAATGGTATTGTAGCACGCAAAGCATTTTGTGGTGTAGGATTTTCGGCTAAAGGTTTGAACTCAGGGGTTGTGATACGGGTTACTCTGGTATCGATGTGTGTCTTGTTAATAAATTCATTTGCAATCGAATCGAGTGCCCTTCCGAATTCGACACAATTATGATAGCGATTTTCGGGGTCGATAGCCCAGGCTTTGCAGAAGACTTCCCCAACTTTGCCATAGAGCAGGAAGCTGGCAGCAGACAGATTGCCGGCACAGTGATGCATCATTGCCTGAAAAGCTTCGCCTTCGATGGCGGGAACTCCGCATATTGCTTCAGAGATGATCAAGGCGATCTGGTAAACATCGATTGCAGCGGAAACATCCCTTGACTTAATGTATTCGGGTGCAAGATAGCGCGGAGTGCCGACGATTTGGCCGTCGCTCGTGAGTCTCATGGCTTCGTTTTTTAGATAAGCGATACCATAGTCGAGAATTTTCATGCATTCATTTGGGGTTCCCGGACTGACGATAAAAAAGTTGTCGGGTTTGAGATCTTTATGGACGACACCGATTTTGTGTCCTGCAGCCAGTGCATCGACGACGGGTCTGAATAGAGTGAATGCACGTTTTGGTGAGAAAGGGCCATTCATTTTGAGCTCTTTCGTCAGAACATGACCGTGCAGAAGTTCCATCACGATAAAGGGCTGTCCGGTATCCTCCATATAGCCGAAATCGTAGGATTTGGTGACATTTGGGTGATGGATGTCGGCGGCAATTTCAGCTTCTCTCAGAAAACGTTTAGATACTTTTTGGTCGCCGCATTTTTTGAGATCCATGATCTTCATTGCCACTTCCTGTCGATCGTGCAGGCGAAGTGCGCGGTAAACCGTTGCGAAACCACCAGAACCTATGACGCCGATGATCTCGTATTTTTCCTGGATTCGGTAGCCTTTTGGGAGCGCAACATTCGTAACGTCCAGGCCGATTCTCGTTTTGGTTTGTTCGAGTTCATTGAGCGCCCTTGTCACAGCGTTGGCAGGATCCAGGGCAGGTGGGGGATCATCCAGCGCTGGCATTGGCGGATTATGCGTCTGTTGCAGAGGCGATTCCTTTACCAAAGTGGCATCCATCTCTACGTGGTTTAGCGCCGGATAATCCTTTGAGGAAACGGCATCCAGAATCGATGTGTCAATAAATGCGATGTCGGGAGGCAGATCGGCTGGATGTGGATGAGGTTCGCCAGAGTTCTTGTCTTCAGATGCAGTTTCGTTATTCGGTTTATCTGAAGCTGGAGATGGCTTGTCGGCTTTATCACTGAGTACGGGCGTTTGTTGGATTGACTTGTCGATTGGGTTATCGTCAATTTGCGGCGAGTTTAAATCGAGATTTGCATCCACCATGGCAACGCTGTTGACGCGTGGCCGCCCTCCTTTATTTAAGGGTGAACGTGCAATGATAGGTTTATGAGCCGCAGGTGAATTATGCGTGGCATCAATCGCATCCTCCTTGTCATTGCGAGGTGTAATCTCCTCTGCATTTGTCTGAGGGGGTTGTTTTAAACCATCTGCGTTATCTGATATTTTGGGGGGATTATCCATTTTAGCAATCGACTGTTTATTGAGGTTGTGAGTGGTGCGTGAGTTTACGGTTTAACTGCAACCATATCGGCCCAGTTTTTACCTGTTTTGAGTTCAACTCGCAAAGGCACGTCTATACTGACTGCATTTTCCATGGCATCGATGAGGATTTGTGATGTTTTTTCGACTTCATCGTCTGGACATTCGAGCAATAGTTCATCGTGCACCTGAATGAGCAGGTGTGCATGGAGATTGTTATCATGCAGCAGTTGTTCGAGTCGGAGCATGGCGCGTTTGACGATATCGGATGCGGATCCCTGAATGGGTGCATTCGTCGCTACTCGTTCACCGAAAGCGCGTTCTACCGGGCGTTCGCTGAAAAGTTCGGGCATTGCCCGGCGATGCCCAAGCAGAGTGCGAGTTTCTCCAGCTTCCTTTGCCTTTTCGATTTGTTTGCTGAAGAAAGCAGAAAGTGTGGGGAACTGTGCATGAAATTTATCGAGGAAAGCTTTTGCTTCTGCTTTTGGGTAACCTGTTTCGCGGGCAAGTTTTTGAACCCCCATACCGTAAAGCAGTCCAAAATTGATCGTTTTTGCCAGTCTTCTTTGATCTTTTGTGACTTCTTCTATGGGGATTTCAAAAATGGCAGCGGCGGTTCGTGCATGCACATCTTCGCCATCGAGATAGGCCTGGATGAGAACGGGATCTTTAGAAAAGGCAGCCATGAGTCGTAGTTCGATCTGGCTGTAATCGGCTCCAATGAAGGTGAATCCGGGTTTTGTGACAAAACATCGTTTGATTTGGCGTCCGAGTTCTGTGCGTCCGGGGATATTTTGCAAATTTGGATCGGAGCTCGACAGACGCGTTGTTGCCGTGACACAGGCATTAAATCGGCCATGAATTCTGCCTGTTTCGGGATCTGCGAGTTGTGCCAGAGCTTCGGAATACGTAGATTTTAGTTTGCTTGCTGCGCGGTATTCAGAAATGATTTTTGCGATGGGGTGGTCGATCGAATCGAGCGTTTCCTGATCGGTCGAAAGGCCGTGAATGCTTTTCTTTTTGGTCGCGGGCACGAGTTTGAGTACTTCGTACAGGAAGTGTGCCAATTCCTTTGGGCTGTTGATGTTAAAAGTCTCGGTGCTGAAAGCATGGGCTTCGGCATCGAGGCGTCTGAGCGTTTCCTCGTAGGTTTTAGACAGTTGATGCAGTGCCTGAACATCAATTGCAATGCCATAAAATTCCATTTTTGCCAGGATTTTGGTGAGTGGCGAATCGAGGTTTTGGAATAGTTCTGTGAGCTTATTTGCTTCGAGTTCAGTCGGTAATTTTTCGGCAAGCTGTAAAAGCAATTGCGCTCGCGGTCCGGTGACATCTGCAGCAAATTGTTGTGAAACGCCAGTGATATCGGGCGGCATGGTACTGGTGAGCCAATTTTTAGGCATTGGCTGTAATTCATAACCGAGATATTCCTGGCAGCATATTTCCAAAGAAAGTGATTTGCGCTCAGGATGGACGAGATAGGCCGCCATTTCGACATCCAAAACGTTGGGAATATCTGCGTCAGGATTGTCCTGCAGAAGATACTGCATGAACGGTTTGATATCGTAGACCACTTTTTGCAATGCAGGATCCAACAGAATTTTTTGGATATAATCCTCGAATGCGATTTTGGTGGGATTTGCAAAAAGATCGTGTACGTGTGAGACAGGCAGATATTGTACGCCTGAGATTGTCGCGATGGCGGCTCCGAGCAAAGCACGATGTGCAGGGGAATTGTCGCTCCAGATGGGGAATACAGCAATTTGTGCCACTGCTTTTAGAAAAGCATCCAGTTCCTGGATGGACTGGCAGATCGGGGTTGGAACGATATTCCTCGAAATTGCAGGAGGAGCGAGCGGTGCAATGCATGCAGCCCTTGGAATGCCAGCAGAGACTTCTTCTATTAATTGTTGGGGTGGATCGGCAGGTGTGGCAAACAGCGAGCGTTGTTTTGGATTGGTGTCCAGATTGGAAGTTATTGGGGTCTGGCCAGGGAGCTGCACACGGGGAATATGGGGATTGGGTTTTGCATCCGGTCCCAAAATTTCGCTCAACAGCTTGTGTAGTTCGAGTGAGGAAAAGATTTCTGTCACCTTGGCCGGATCGGGGTGCATCGTATCGATTTTAAGGGTTACTGGCACATCATAAATGAGTGTAGTGAGTTTTTTAGAGAGTTCTGCCTTGGAGGAAAAAGCTTCGAGATTCGCTTTTTGTGCTGGCTTTTTGATTTCGGAACGATGGGCCATGAGTTCTTCGAGCGAACCATATTGTGCGATGAGTTTTCCAGCGGTCTTTTCTCCAATGCCTTTGCATCCCGGTATATTGTCGGCGGTATCGCCGGCGAGTGCGAGTACATCTGCGACGCGGTCTGGTTCAACCTGGAATCGTGCGATGACATCGTCGATGGTAAAATACTGATAGGGTTTTTTGAGCGCATCAAGCATGATGACGGTATCGGTGCCGTCCTGGCGTTCAATGAGCTGCATGAGGTCTTTGTCGCTGCTTGCGATAATGACAGACCAGCCCATGTTTCGTGCTTGTTTTGTGAGTGTTGCGACGACATCATCAGCTTCGAACCCATTGGCATCGTAGGCAGGAATGCCCAGTGCATCGGTAATTTGCCTGAACCAGGGGAACTGGAGTTGCAAAGCCTCTGGTGGTGCTTCGCGCTGCCCTTTGTAATCGGGGTAAAGGTCATGCCGGAATTTTGGACCGCGCATTTCGTGTGCGAGTGCAATGGCATCAGGTTGAATGCGCTTGATGACTGCCAAAATCATGGAAGTATAAAAATGCAGGGCATTTGTTGGAAAGCCTGCGCTGTTGGTCATTTCTCTTGGACCGGCGAAGTATGCCCTGAACATGTAATTGGAGGCGTCGAAGATGAGGAGTTTTTTCATTTATCTTCTTTTGAGCTAATGTTTTATGCCCGTTCCATGAAAAATGCCAGGGACTGGGCATCATGGTTACACTCTGATGTGTGGCATATTCGCTAGGAAATGCAGCTTTGTTACCGATACTGTCGTTTGTAGGCAAGTGCGATCAAAGCAAAACACGCCAGAAGCATCATTCCGAATGGTGTTGTTGGATTTTGAGCCATTTCGCAGCTGCATCCGGATGCTTTTTTTCTATCGCCGGCATCGATGTCATTCTGAATTTGTTTGAGTGTTTCGATGAGTCTTGGAGGCCATGCCCGCGTTTTGGTCAGTTGATCGAAATTGGCAAAATCGGGCGAAGCGTTGACTGCCTGGGTATAGTAACGTTTTGCAGCTGTTTTGTCTCGTTCGTCATCAAATTGATAGAGTGCGGCAGCTAAGGCAGCGAGTGCGCTAGCATTATCGCGATCGATATTTGCGTTGACAGCCTTGGTGAGTGTTGCTTCTGCTTTTTCGAGTTGTTTGGCAAGAATTTGTGCAATTCCGAGATAAACCTGGTATTCGTTGTTCTGATTTTTAGGTGTGATTTTTTCGAGCAGTGTGAGCGTTTCGTTTTCTCGTGCACAGCAGGGATCTGGCGTTTGAGAATCGCATGTACGATATTTTTCGCTTGAACAGGACAAAGCAAACTGGTGTTTTGCGAACCCGAGCAGATAGCGGTCATTCGATAAGGAATCTTCAGGGGTATTTTCCTTAATATTCTTCCATACCTCATCTGCTTCATTGAATTTTGCGAGTCCGTCGAGTGCTTCCGCTTTTCCCAGGAGCATGATGGGGTCGTGGTATTTATTATACCCGATGTCCGCATATTTGAGTGCTTTTTCGAAATCTCCCAATCTGAGTGAAGCGATGATGGCATTGAGATAGAGGATGGCAACATCCTCTCCTTCTGTGATACCTTTTTCTGTGATTTCGAGCGCACTTTTGTAATTGCGATTGCCAAAATCGATGGAGGTAATCGCAGTCAGGTACATATTATTCTTGGGTTCGAGTTTCCATGCGGCTTCGTACATTTCGCGAGCTTCACGGGTTCTCTTGAGTTTTTCGAGTTTTTGACCGGTTAAATAAAAGAGATTTGCGTTATCTTTGACGCGTTTTGTTGCTTCGATGCAAGTGTCTATATGATCCTCAAATTTGATTTGTGTATAGACCGCGCAAAGATTGGCGTAGATCTGAGCGTCATCGGGATTGAGATCGCGTGCTTTTTCGAATGCCTCTTTTGCGCATTCATTTTCGTTATTTTTTGCGCATGAGACGCCCAGCATGGAGAGGTAATTGCTGTTATCGGGTTCGGATTTGAGGAGTTCTTTTGCAATCATGGCAGACCGGCCCCATTGTTCAGCCTGGTATGCTTCGATGAGTGCTTCTTTTGTAAAAGCGATTTCAGTTTGTTCGGTATTGGCAGTATTGGGTGTCTGTGCGATTGCGGCAGCAGGCAGCCCGAGGATAGCGGTGCACAATAGAAGGTGCTTTATGAATGATATCATATTGTGTAAGTGTTCTGGCAATGTGTATTCGTTGAAGAAAAGAAATGTGCAGCGTATTTGCGCAGCAAATAGCGGCACACAGGCGGGCCGTATGAGCGCGAGCGATTAGGCCCGCAAACAAAAAAAGCGCCGCGAAGGCGCTTCTTTAGCCGGATGCAGGAATATTCCCTCTCATTAGTATTGGAGTTTGAGTCCGACGAACCATTCGAGATTGACGGATTCGACGCGTTTGATGCGTTGTCCGACGCGATCGAGCGAATCGCTGAACGTTGGGCTGCGTTCCTGAACGAGTGAATCGGTTACGACACCGTCTTTTTGTGTGTCGTCGATTTGGGGATTTCCGCTGGAATCGAGGCCCTGGTAAGTGACGCGGTCTTTACCGATTTTGGTGAATGTGACGAAGTGGTTTTGTTCATAGTCGGCGGCGACACCGGCGATAATGGTGACGTACTGTATGGGCATGATGGAGAGGTTGAGCGCACCACCGACGGCGGCATATCCTTCATAATCGTAGAGGCCGTCTTCTTTGAGGACGCCATTGTAGGTGCCATTGGCGAGTTCCTGCCATTGATCGCCGGCATTGGACCATTTGCCTGCCATCCATTGGCAATGTGAGGGCAGGTTGGATGCTTCGGCACCCATGCATTCGTCGTTTGTTCCGAGTGCGTCGGAGAGTTCCATGTATCTTCGTCCTTCGGCATTGTATTTGAAGTAGCCGCGGAGATCGATTTTGACGAAGCGCTGGAATTTGACATCGATGCTTTCATAGGGGATAAATTCGATACCGAGATCGATGCGTCCCCACATACCCGGATCGACGCGTGCCTGGTTGCTGCCATAGTCTTTGTAGTCGTCGGTGCCGATTGGGAGTCCGTACTGTAAGCGGATGTAGGGATCGACGAATGAGAAGCGGTGGGATGCGGCGACGGTGAAGAGGAGTTCGTGTGCTCCGGAGCCGACATTGCTGTTACCGATGCCGCGGGTGCTTCCGGTGGGTGCAAAGTAATCGAAGGCGAGTGTCACGGTAGAACGTCCGGTATTATTTTCCCATGGTCTTTCGGGGATGAAGTGGCGTTCGGTGTTATAGGGGCTCCATGCGATACCGAATCCGATGTCACCGAGTCCGGATCGTTTTTTTCCTTTGAGTGTCTGGTCGGCCTCGAGTTTGAAGAACTGATTGGCGCGATCGGTACCGGGCTGAGGATTGCCAGGTGCGAGGTAGGAATTATCGGGTGAGATATGATACTGCTGATCGTCGCTTGAGGTATCGAATTTATAGCTGGATTGATCCGAGATGATGATGGGAAGGTGCATGCGGAAAGCCAGGTCATGGTACATACCGATTTCGAGGTCGATGTCGAATTCGTTGATTGTGCGGCCATATTCCAGTTCGTTAAGGAGGCGGATGGCGCCAGCCTGATTGTATTCACGTTTCAGTTTGGCCCATTCGAGGCGCTGCACGAATTTAGGGGTAAGAGAAATATCGAACGGATCACTGACTTTCTCACTGCCCAGATAGACCTCATCGGCTGCGTCCAAAACATCAGTCACATCAGCAGCCATTGCCTCACCGGCGGTCATAGCCCCACACATTGCAGCGAGAATTGCCAAGTTTTTTACGTTGCGCACCATGCTTTAATCTCCTTAATGCTTCAGCCTTTATGGCTGAACAAATTGAGCGCTTAAGTTTATCATGCTTAGACTTTTTCGAGAAAAATCGAATTAATTACGGGAAATTAGCATTCCCAAAAATTCATCTTAGCACAGATTGAAAATTTCTGCCAATATTGCGACATGATTGTCTGCTTTTTCTTAGGGCAGACCTCCCTTATTTATCCAACGATTGGGAAAAAATCAATAATCGGTGGATGCTAATTCACAAATCGTGTTACTGTTCGGCCGTCAGCCTTGTATGTTTTAACAAACGGATTTGTTCGCATCTAACGATGCTCACTTTTTTAGTACGAGTGTTAGCTGGTTTGCAGGGGCTGAGGCTAAAGTCAATACAAATGGGGTCCGGGGCAGGGCCCCGGCTGAGTTGTAACCAAAAAATCATTTTATAAACCATAAAACTTAAGAACCTTTGCAATGTTGTGTTATAGTAAAGAATTGCGTGACTTTAAGTGACGCGATGTCATGATATCCAGCGAGTATGAAATGCTTCTAACGTGTCCTAACTGTCAGAATTCCTACCTTGTTGACGATCAGCTGTATGCCCGGCAGGGGGGGGCATTGTGCGAGCAATGTCACCAACCTCTGATACCGATGCAGAACAACGCGGGTGGGCAGCCGAACCAGTGGAATCAACAGCAGGCTCAGTGGAATCAGGCGCAGGCTCAGTGGAACCAGTCCCAGGGGCAATGGGGGCAGGATGTGCAATGGGGTCAGCAGCCGAATTCCTGGAGCCAGCAGCAGGCGCAATGGAATCAGCAGCAGGCGCAGTGGGGCCAGCAGCCGCCTTTGGATGCGCAGTGGGGCCAGCAGCCGCCTTTGGATGCGCAATGGGGCCAGCAGCCGTCTGGCGGCAGTCCCTGGGGAAGTCAGGAACAGTGGAGCCAGATGGCAGACAAGCCTCTTCCGACTGAGGCATTTAATGAAATATTGCCGCCGCCCCTGCCTGTGAATCACAATCGTTCCAGTGAACGTACTGTTGCCATAGACAGTGCAGCCAGGAAGCCGCCTCTACCGAAGGCTGGCGCGGGCTCTCAATCCTTTTCGAACCGTGAGAAGGTGAGCAGCGCGGACGACGACGATTGGGGGGCATGGGCGGATGCAAAATTTGAGAATTCGCCCACGACCGATGCCCCGTCTGTTCCGGGGCGCGGTTCCCATACAATCGAAGTGGGCCGTCCCATGAACCAGGACGTCCGTGAGGGGATGACGCGTGCGATCGATATCCAGACCCTGCATGAGCTCTATCACGATGACGTGAATCCCATTACGGAGTTTTTCAAGTCCCTGCCCATACGCTATCTTATTGTTGCCGGTACGGTTCTCGTTTTGGCAATGGTTGGCTTTGGCATCAGTGCCTACCTCATCAACAAGCCCGAGGAAGTTCCGCTGGAATTCGATGAAAAAGGCGATATCGTCGAGGAGGATGCCCCTGCTCCGGAAAAAACATTCAGCGATATCGTCCGTGAGACCAAGGCCCTGTCGACTGGTTTTATGCCTCTGGATGACGGGGATGATTTGAAATCAGGCTCGCTGTTGGCTGTCGTCAATGACAAGGGCATTTTTTACAATGGAGAAAAAATAGCCAATGTCAATGATGCCAAAGCGGGGAGCGATTTCGTCGAAAAGATTTACACGGCGATCAACAAGGACACGGCTCATGTCAATGAACCGATTATCTTTTTGTCTGAGGGGGCCTTGCCGATGTCGGCCGTGTACCGCATTATGTATTCTGCGGGGGTGACTTCCCGAAAGCTGTTGTTTGGCGGAACGACGACAACCGGTGTGACAGCCATCGAAATTGCGCCTTGTAAATGGCCCGATCACGAGCTCGTCATTTTCGGCGAATGCAACACCGTGACATCGACGCTCAAACTGGCGCGTACGGAAATGATTCTGCGCGGTGAACGGGGGGCTCATTTGGGGATGACGCCGGAAGGCGAGTTCGTTTCGGAACTGCGCGATGAAATCATCGATACCAAAATCAATACAGAAAACATCGATGCCGGGCTGTCTTATTTGCAATCCACGCAAAGTGCCTCCGTCCTCATCGATGTGGATGGCGTGGTGACGTTTGACATTTTTCTGAGGACTGCTTCAATTTTGCTGGGAAACAGGACCAAAACCAATGTAAACAAAATGTTTCTTAAACGCGTTCCATTGATTTAGGGGTTTTGCAGAATTGGCAAAAACGTATATGATTTCCGTTTTGGGTATCGTGCACGGCTATTCGCATGGCGAATACGCCCGTGCAGCGGCGCTATTTGCATACGCGCCGCTTTCATTATTTGGGGGTGGGCCACATGCAGTGGGCTGCACAGGCCACAGGGATGACAAGCTCAAGACATCCGATACGCCCCGCAGGGGCATCACATTATTGTTGTGGACATAGATAAAGAGAGTACTACATCTGACAAGGGGGCATGCCCCCTTGCCACAAAAGCCATTTCTCCTCTATTGTCATTAACCATGTCCACAACATTAAAGAACATCATAAGGAAATACCATGTATTATCTCGGTTTTGATATTGGCGGCACCAATGCACGCTGTGCGCTCATCCATCATGTCGATGGGCAGTTTAAGATTATTACCTCTCAAAAGCATTCCATTCGCGGTGCCCAGACGCCCAGAGATGTGGCTGGGGTTATTGTGCGCGTCGTGCGTCAGATTCCTGCCGAACATCATGTCCCGGCACTTTCGAGTATCGGGATCGCCATCGCCGGTCAGATTGGTATGGATGAGCATACGATTTTAAATGCGCCCAATCTGAACTGGCATAATGTCAATTTTTACGATGTCCTTCGCGAGGCGCTTGGCGAGGATGCGCGTGATGTGGACATCCGCATCGCCAATGATTTGAATGCCATTGCATGGGGTGAATACAACTTTGGTGCAGCACGTTCTCTTCCGAGCCTGCTCGCAGTTTATGTGGGAACCGGTATCGGTGCCGGTTTGATCATCGACGGCAAACTGATGCTCGGTGCAGACAACGTCAGTGGTGAAATTGGTCATTGTAAATTCCCGCATTACAAGGCGTATCCCTGTGGCTGCGGCCAAACGGGATGTATTGAGGCCTTTGCAGGCGGCAAAGCCATTGAATACCGCATATTGCACGACATTCAGACGGGCGTCGTCTCGCGTGAGGCACTCGATCTCGGTGAAGATGAACATCCGACTGCTCGCTGTATCGAGCGTGCTTATAAAAAACGTCTTCCATACGCCGTCGATTTTTGGGAAGAAACCGCGTTGGCACTTGGCATGCTCATCGCGAATGCCATTGCCATTTTGAATCCTCATGGACTATTGCTCGGCGGTGGTGTGCTCGAAGGATGCCCGGAACTGCTCGCGCTCGTCGTTGGGCATATTATGGATTTGTCTCCCCGGGCTTCGACCGAAAAATTGCAGTTTATCAAGCCGACGCTTCACGATGATGCCGGCACACTTGGTGCAGCTTTACTTTGCCTTAAATAAATATGTCAGAAATACCCAATGCGAATGATCCGATGCCTCCTCAGTCAGAAGGCGCATCGGAACAAGATTCCAATTCTGTACGCCCCGAAGGAGAACACCGCAGACGTTCTCCCTATCAGGAAAGAACAAGAAATACCAATCCGCACAAGAATCCCTCCTGCATGCGCCCCGTAGCAGAAGAACTTAAACCGGCGCCGGAGAATGTCGGCACGAGATTTTCGTCCCGTTCGAACAATCATCGCGTCAACCGCGAAGCTCCCAAAAGACCGGATGGCCGCCAGATTCGTCAGCCATTTAATGGGCAGGCGCATTTGTACGAAGTCATGCAGGTCCGCATTGTGCGTACGCAGAGACTCGTCGAGATCAATACCAATTCCTTTCGGCTGACAGCCAATACGCCGGTTCTCATTCGAGTGCACCGGAACATCCTGCTGGCTACGACCGTTGGTTACCGCTATCGCCGTGTTGCTGAGATCAATTCCCTGCCCTTTGTCATTCGCGTGGCTACCGGAGAAGATATTCTCATTGACACCCAGAATGCCGAGATCGAAAAAAGAGCTCAGGAACTGGCGTCGAGCTATGCCATTCAGAATAATCTGCAGATGAAGGTATTGTCTGCCGATCTCAGCCACGATCATAAGAATATTACCATCAACTTTGCTTCTGATGTGCGCGTAGATTTTCGCGAAATGGTTGCTTATCTCGCAGGAGAACTCAAGCTGCGCGTTGAAATGTACCAGCTCGGTCTGCGCAATGGTACCGGTCTGATCTGCGGACTTGGTGCATGCGGGCAGCTCCTTTGCTGTGGTCGTTTTCTCGGGCAGTTCGATCCGATTGCCGTCAAACAATTGCGCGCACAGGGGCTTGCCACCAACCCCAAGCGCATCAGTGGGGTATGCGGCCGCCTGTATTGCTGCATGAGCTACGAATACTGCGATTACATGAAAGAGCGCAGATCTTTGCCCAAAAAGGGAAGGCGCATCTTTACGCGCTGGGGTATCGGGCGCGTGACCGATATCGATATGCTCCGCGAAGAAGTCATCGTCACGTATGAGAATGGCGAAACTCAGCGGCTGACACCGCACGATTTTGTACCCGCTACCGAAGAGATTCAGGCCCGAATTGATGCCGATGAGTTCGATTTTCCGCTCGAACCGCTCAAATTCTACCTCAACCACGATCCCTCGAATGTGGCACCCATGGCAATGCAGACGACGACGCGCCCTGCGGCTCACCATTCGGAATCATCCCCAAAGCGGAACATTGCCATTGCCAGAGCGCCTAAAAATGCTCCGGCAGCATCGTCCAATGAACCGGATGCACCCAGAGAAAAAAGTGTCCAGGGTGAAGGGCCGGTCAGAACGCGTCACCGCACCAATCGCAGACGATCTGCGCCTTCGGGCGATCCGGCGCGCAAACGCGAGGCTGCTATGACCGTTCCTGCATCGGATTCACCGGCTCCACGCGAAAGAAAACATCGAACCCATGATCCACGGCACCGGACCAATCCGGCGGCAACGGTTGCCAGCCAGACCCCGGCAGCCGCATCCGAAAATGTGTCTGCGCCGGCTCCTCAGGTAAATTCCACACCATCACAGGAAAATCCCGTGCACCATGAGACATCCCACGTGGCACGCATGCCGCGCAAAGTCAAAGCACGACAGGCCAACCTCGAGGATGCCGTCAACCAGAATGCCGAAGCTCGCCTCGATCCTGCCAAACCCAGCAGAAGACGGTTCTCGCCATTGAATAATAATGAGCAGTGAGCAATGGGTATGCAAAACTAAGGGAAACTCTGATTAATTCGTAATTCGTAATTGGTATGCAAAACTAAGGGGAGAGGCTCAGGGCCTTCAAGTTCTAATTTTTCTTGCTTTTTCTGTTTCACCCCTTCAGGGTGATTTTATTGATGAAATCCCTTTTCCCGAGGTTACGCCCTTCGGGCTCACCCCGGGCTGTAATCTGCTCGCCCTTTCAGGGCTTATATCGAGCAATCATCAGGCTTTTTGCGATTTCTTTAATGTCAAGCAATTTTAGAACTCGACAGCCCCGGGGGAGAGTCTGAAGCTAAAAAAAATCCATTCTTTAGGAATATAATCGAGGATGCCCCTAATTGCTAATTGCTAACTGCTCATTGCTCATTGCTCATTGCTCATTGCTAATTGCTAATTGCGCATTCATTCCGATCCGGGCGCGCCTGCGGCACACCCGGCTATATTCTACGAATGAAACGCCTTCCAGGCGTGTCGATTTTATTGGAGAATTGCCATTCAATTGCTAACTGCAAACTGCTCATTGTTGTCATGGCATTCATGGTATGCTAAACTACACTTGGTATGTCTGCGGGGTACATCATTTTTTTTGCCGTATAACACTTTGACCCAAACGCATTGAGATGCACGGTCTGTTTTTTTCAGCATACCTGGTCTAAAAAAAATATTTCTATAGATCTATCTAAAGAGGGAAAAACGATGAGTTTGCATCAAAAATTAAACTGCGCCCACATGTGGTTGTGGGGAGGGTTGTGTGGTCTTACGATCTGTACATCTGCATTTGCAGATGATTGCCTGAATCTCGCCGAAAACGCACCATGGAACGAAGGCATGACCACCCTGAGTGGCCAGATGACCGAAAAGCAGTGGGACGATGCCCTAAAAACCGCCGAGAGTCTGAACACGATATGTGAGCGCTCACCTATCTTGAACTATGCGATGGGGCGCATTTATCGGGAAAAAGGCGACGACAAGAAGGCGTTGTACTACATGCAGCGCGCGACGCTCTTTACCGAGGAGTTTGCCGTGAAAGGCAAGACGCTCGAGCAGATGTGGTTCGATCGCTACGAATCCGAGCATCCCGAAGCGCGGCCCGCGGCCATCGCGGCACGCGAAAAAGAACTCGAACAGCGCACGAAAGAAGTCGAAGAGCTGACGACCGAAAACCTCAAGCTCCAGGGCGATGTTAAAGCTGCCTCACAAGCGGCTAGGGCCGATTTGATCGAAGATATCGAAGCGGAGCGCAGGCGCTATGCCGCTGGAATGTGGACGGGCGTGGCCGTGGCCGGCGTCGGGCTGGTGCTGACAGGCGTGGGGGCGTATTTTGTCGCTTCTGGCAAAAATAGCGGTGTTAATTATGATGATGATAAAGGTGAGTACGGGGAGTACAATGTAAAAGATAATTATGGTACGAACTGGGCCATATTGGGGGCTGGCATTGCTGCAACCATTGCCGGTGCTACTGTGACAGGGATTATGGGGTATTTCTATACCCATACAAAAGAAATTGATACACCTGTATCTTTTAATATTTCGCCCGTCAGTGCGAGTATGACAATAGCATTTTAAAAAGTATATCATATTTTATAAGGAGCGGAATAATGTTGAAGAAAACGAGTCAATATCATTTGATCTATGCCATCCTTGCGCTTGGTATTGGTTGCTCTGCATGTAACTCTGAACCGCAGCAATATGAAGGGTGGCTAAAATATGATAGTAAAGCATGCGTGAATTCAGGTGGTATTTATGATTCACACGATGCCAATCGTGAAAAATCGACCTGTGAATGCAACGATAAATCTGGCGTCGTATGTTATGAATCTTGGTTATGTGATCAAGACAACAATTCCTGTAAAGAATGTAAAGCGGGCGAGAGCACATGTTTTAATGGGGTGATCCGGACTTGTATGCAGGGGCATTGGACAGATGGAGAAAAGTGTGAGTCGGGCAAGTGCAATAAAGACAATACAGCATGTATGGCAGAGTCTCTCTGTGAAACCAAGTGCGAAAATAATATTTTGACGACTTGTTCAAATAATGATGAACAGGAAGATAAATATAATCAGGTTAAAACACAGTGTCCGTATGGCTGTGACGGAAAACGTTGTAAATCCTGTGACGAAAGTTATAAATGCGATAATAACACATTAACGCGATGTGGTGTGAAAATCGTTGAATGTAAAAATGGATGTGATAATGTCAATGGCACGGATGTCTGCATTCCCGATAAAACTATCCCGGGGTGGGATGAAAAATGCCAGCCCAATGAATCTAAATGCATAAAGACTGATAGTGGAGCTAAGCAATATCAATGTGTAGAAGGACATTGGAGTGAAGTTATAGGTGCTGAATGCACGGAATGCAGTGCCGATGGTACAGTTTGTGCGCATTGTACGGAAAACAAATGTGATGGAGATAAGCTTAAAATGTGCATAGGCGGGAAATATGAAGAAGAAGGAAAACCAACCCCCGAGTGCAGTTGTCAGGATGGCGCTTGGAATTGCCCGGGGGAATGCCCGGCAGACATGCCCGAAGGCAAGAAGAATTGCACTTGTGACAAAACAAAGGGCGAGTGGACGGATTGTCAGGATGAGCCGGGGGAAAAGGAATGCCCGGCTGATATGCCTGAAGGCAAGAAGGATTGCACATGTGACAAAACAAAGGGTGAATGGACGGATTGTCAGGATGATGTGCCGGAACAAGGTCAACCTTGTTCAGAAGAGCAGAATCCTGTGTGTAAAGATGAGAATCATAAAATATATTGTGGTAATAGTACAGCTGATGGTTCGTGGAAGTGGCTTGTTGCAAAATGTGATGATAATCAGAAATGCATGGATGGTGAATGCAAATGTACAAAGAATAAATGTGAAGGTAATAATTTTGTAAGATGTAACACAGATGGTACGTGGGACGATAAGCAGGAGGTATGTTCTGGTGAATGTGATGAAGTAAAAGGATGTATTGACGAAGATAATCCATGTAAGAATATTGGTGATGGTAAATTCTCTTGCATTGGGATAAATGGAGATGGTTTAAGCATGTGTTTTGGAAATAGTAAAGTGACAGTTCGTGAGGTGGGGAATATAACATGTGACAATGTTATTGATATTATAAAAGATAAAAATGGTATTATTGTCACCATAGACGGTGCAGATTCTCAATCTCATTGCTATACATATTTTGAAAATGAAGATATAGCCGTATTGATTAGACCGGAAGCTTTATCTTCTGTTGACGAACAAAACTATTTTGTTACTTATTGCGCGAATGGTTGTAATGATGAAGGAAGTTGCAATATTGTGACTACAAATGGAAAGTGCGATGAAAGGTCGTATTTCTGTGATGAGCATGTCTTGAAATGTATGGATGGTAGTGAAGAAAAAATAGTGAGTTCTGGCATGGTGTCACATGATGATTCAATAAATAAATATTTGGATTATTGTTTAAAAAAAGGTGATGAAGGATACAATTGTGTTCAGAATGTACCATCTAATGAAGGAAAAAAATTAAAAGATGTCTGTCATCCTGATGGTGTAGAAGTTTTTTGTCATGATGACAAAGCCTATTTATTCGATTTTCCCAACACAGGATTAAACATAAAGGATTGTGCTTATTGTGAATCCGTTGATAGCGAGTGGAAATTTATTCCTACGAATGAATGCAGATGTGAGGATATTGATAAATATCCTCAATGCGATGGCTCTGAAAATCAGCTTATATGTCAAGATGGAATGATAAAGTCGGAACCGTGTGGTAAGAATGGAATTTGTGAGAAGGATTTAAAACAATGTATGCCAAAATCAGGTTATGAATGCATTGATGGATATTTGAGATGTAATATAATAGGTTCAAAAGAAACGGAGGTTGAAGTGTGTGTGAATGGGGGATGGCAATCAACGACTCAAAAAAATGTTGTGTACTATGAGAATGAGAAGGGGGGAATTCTGTTTACAGAATGTACACAAAACGGGCCTTTGTTTTGTTCTGGCGATTCTTGCACAAATGCTAAGTATGAACAATATGATCGTTCGATTAAAAATAAGACATCTTTTTCTATTCCATGGGAATTGGGTCTTAAAGATTATGCACAACACATATGCATAGACTCTCTATATCATAAGTCCTCTGAACTTGGTTCAAATAGCGCATTCATGTTAGATTATGATACAACTAATAAGCAATTTGTTTTTACATATTGTAAAAATGGATGTAAAACAAATGATATTGGTTGCAATCCATAATCACCTTAATTCCTGCTCGCACCTTCACATTAATTGGTGTGCGGTTTGTTGATCCCCTACGGGGATCTATCGAATAGCAATTGCTTGATCCCCCGGTAGTCGATGCGCGCCAACCGGGGGCTACAAACCTTGAAGTCCTACGGACTTCTTTTTGTGGTGTTATCAGCCCCCTCGGTAGGTGCTACGCGCCAACCGGTGGCTACATACCTTGAAGTGCTACGGGCTTTTTTTTTGGTGTCATCTGCCCCCCTCGGTAGGTGCTACGCGCCAACCGGTGGCTACATACCTTGAAGTCCTACGGACTTTTTTTTCTTGCCTCGTTATATTGGTTTTGTACCTTTGTGATCCGTAGTCTTTCTTACCAAACCGTATCAATATGATATTGCGGTATATACTGGTCATGAGTTACGAGTGTCATTTCTTCGACGCAGGCCTGTGCGATGAGCATTCTGTCGAATGGATCGCGATGTATTAGGGGTAGTCTTAATGTTTCATTGATGTGTTTAGGTGTTATATTTAAGATTCCTATAGATTCTTTTCAGCATAATGCAAACAGATCATTTGGGCAATACTTTATATCCAGTTTGTTGATGCGGATTTTGATTGCAATTTCCCAAAGACTGACGATGCTTACAAAAATTGAGCCTTCATTTGAAATGATAATATTTTTGGCAGTTTCAGAAATTCTTTCGTTATCAAACAAGAACCAAAGCAGTGCATGTGTATCAATGAGATACTTCATCAGTACATATACTCCATCATCTCTTCTAAAGGTTCATCAAAATCATCAGCCATCCAGAATTTGCCTTTTGCTATCCCTGGCATTGGTTTGTCCAGAACTGCAGGGTCATTGAGCTCTGGGAATGGTGATTTGTAGTCCTTTAAAGCCTCATTGACATCAATCAATGGTAGTTCATGCACCTGGTCATTTTCATGCTTAAAACCGATGGTGCTTTGAGGGGATGTTTGGGCTGAATGCAGTGTTGTTCTGATATGACAGGCGTCCTTCTGATAGAGAAGAAAATCGACAAACATCTCCAATTGTTTTATCGTTTCATCAGGTAGTGTATCAATTTTGGCAAATAATGCTTGTTTTGTCATCACGATATCTCCTGGTGTTCATCGTCATCACGGCATCGTATTAGTGATGAACGATAATGCCAAGCTAAGTATAGCGTTCGAAAATGATGATAGCGAGCAAAAAATGACTGTAGTCAGCATGATCGTTTTCATGACCATTCGTCTCATGGAGGTATTCGGTGCCTTTGGGAGTCCTATGGACTTCTTTGTGGTAGTTCGTTATATCGATTTTGTACCTTGTTTAGCCAGATTGGCGAGGGCGACACCGTCGAAGGCGATGCCGAAGCTTTGTCTGCAGCGCATGAACAGATCATGAGCCGACAGAGATACAATCACGAAGCGTGTTTTTAGTCTCATCGGTTTAAAACTGTATTCTGTAATCGCCCTTTGGCAGTTGAATGAGGCGTGTGCGGTAAATCACACTTTCTAAACAGTATTGAACATTATCATGTGAGAATTGTACAATGTTGTTATCGCAAAGCTCAACATAATGTTTAGCATTCTCGCACCCTTCCCAATAGACGATAGCGAGCAGATTATACTGTTCAAAATCGAGATGATCGATTGCAGCTGCGTCTTCACCCAAGCTAAATTTTGTATTCTCTAAATACAGAGCGAGTTCTTCTGGCTGATATATCCATTTATATGCCATGACGGCTGAACTGTGAACGTAGTCGAAGCAGGACGCATTGGCCTCGATATTGAGAACATCCTTATATTGTAAGTCAAAAAACGGTATCGTTTTGCATTCGTTTGACTGACAACCGCACAAGAGTATGATGGATGTGATTAAACAAAGAAGTTTATTATTCATGATGCTCACCTAATAATACAACGCGTAAGCGAGCTGGAATTTGGCATTTGTATCTCTGTTTGCAAATCGTCGGATTTCAACATGATATACTCCAGTAACAGGTCTATTAAAATTGAGTGTAACATAGTTGTTATACCATGAAAGATTATATCCTACCTGATTACCATTAGGATCTAATACTCGTACGGAATAACTTTGACCTATTGGATAAGCATCATTTCTATGTGAGTAAGTATAAGTGCCTCGTGTTATCCAAGACACAGCAATTCTACCTTGAGAAGTTGAAGAAGGAATAGATTGTGTATAAAAATCTAATGCATCATTATTTGGAATGGGGTCACCAAGTTTTGCTGAATCAAATGACTCATAGACGCCACTGTATTCTCTCCATGCGCGTATATTATACATTCTTTCATAATCTGCACCTCCCTCTCCATAATAATTTGCATTTCCAATAATAGGATCTGTTGCGCCTAGTAATATGGCTGCTTTCATCAAATTAGGTGTATTTAAGGCATAATTCGGAGAAGATGGAAAACTACTTAAATAGTTTGCAAGCATACCGGCAACAATTGGTGCAGCAAAACTCGTGCCTTTTCTATTTGTATATTGAACGTTATTATATGTATGAGTATATTTTTCACCAGGGGCTACAAGCTCTGGTTTTCTATTTCCTGTGTTAGGAGGAATGATTGGTGAAAAATCTGATAAAGTGAAGTACTGAGTTGTCTGCGATGGATCAATCCAGTATTCATGATCATCATACGAACCGACTGTAATCACGTTAAGTCCTTTTCCGGGCGAGGTTACATAGCCATTTGGATTATTTTTGTCTTTGTTCCCAGCTGATTTAACAATGGAAATATAATAGTTATAGATAAGATCATCTGCACTCTTATCTTGTCCATTATATGAATTACTATAATTTGAACCGTATGAGAGAGAGGCTATAAAAATTGGTTTTGAGTAGATATTATAGCCGATGTCACTGGAATAGGGTAAATGTGAACCATGACGGCAATATATTTGTGCTAATGTAGATGAACGTCTAAGTATTGTTGAAACTAGAGTGCTGTGAAGGTCATCTGAACCGGATGTAAGACGTGTGTAATAATATATATAGTTCGTGTTTGGACAGTTGGTTTCCGACATATATATACCTACATTATTTCCTTTATTGTTATTGGGATAAGCAAAACTTTGCATAATATGCGTTGAAAGCAATGCAGAATCAATACTTTCGTTTTCTTGTAACAAGTGGTGTTCTATGCCAATTAGATATTTTAAGTCTAAAATATTTTTGATATTGCATGCGTCGATAGAAGCGCGAAGAGGCTCGTTACCGTCAAGAAATTCTTTTGTATTCATATCTATTAATATTTCTTTGTTGTTTAATTCTTTTAGAATTTCTTTTTTGCGATTTAAGCTTGCCTTTAAAATAGTCAAGCGCTCATTTAATCTTTGAGTGTAAAACTCTCTTGACATTTTATCCGTCATAGGTGTTCCATTTAGAGTTAAGGAGCCCTCTTTATAATCCAATAAATAATCAGGCGGTTTTATCTCATAGGTGTCATCGAAAATAAGATCAATGTCTAATATTTTTTCTCCACAAGGTATGTTTAACATATCTCTTATACCATCATCAATCTTGATTGCTTGGCTAATATTATTTATATGTAGCGAATTTTTATGAATTGTTATAGTGTCATCTAATTCGAATGTATCAGATTCGAATATATCTGAACAGCTAGTAAGTACAGGAAGTATGGTGATTATCCATATGATGTTTGAACATTTTTGGTTGCCACAGTGTTTCATTTTCCTCTCCTGTGTAAACTACAAATAGTTTAGTATAGAACACACCAAGTCCACATCTTGACTTAGTTTTTCTAGCTTTTGGTGGTCTGTGTGTCAAGTGTTGTTTGCTGTAACATAAATGTTGCATGTTGAAACAATATTGTTTTTGCGTTTATAAGTAAACGAAAGCTTAGTGACAATGAAAATGTCAAATTCGGTTGACACATTTTTAACAAGGCCATGGTTTATACCGCCTCCTCAATGGAGGTATAGTATTCTTTCCTTTTGACCATCGGAGGTAGTCCCCCGTTGGCAGTGCAGATTCTTCTGTTATTCCAGTTGCTCATGAAATACCTCCAGACCATCTGTTTAAGTTCCTCGATTGTGTAATCCTCTGTCCGGATTCTTCCATAAATCAGTTCTTCTTTCAGACGAGCCCACATGCTTTCGCATTGAGCAATGTCATGGCATCGTCCTCCGTCACTGTTCATGCTCTGTCGAATGCCATACAGGTTGATTGTTTCCCTGTATTCCTTGCTTGTGTACTGAGAGCCCCTGTCGGAGTGAATGATAGCTCCCCTCAGCTCTGGGTAATTCTGGCAAGCGTTGACCAGCGTTTTCACGCATAATGCGGTTCTCATGTTCGTACTCATGGCAAGTCCTAAAACAGCAAGATCAAAGCAATCGAATATGGCAGAAACATATAACTTTCCATCCTTTTCCTTGAGCTCTGTGATATCCGTGACACATTTAAGCGCAGGGGCTTCGGCAGAGAAATCACGTTTAATCAAATCCTCTGATTTACGCGCATTGCGCTCTACCTTTGTGAGTCCATTAGGCTTATGCTTTTTGGTATGCCCAATCCCTATCGCATTCATTATCTTTTGAAGTGCGTTTTCACATGGGATTGACGCCCACTCGGGCAGACGCCGCTTCAATGCCTGACGCATACGGACTCGGCCATATGTGTCATTACATACATCTTCCGCTCTGATTGACTTCATGGAATCCGCAATTTCTTGGTATTTCCACGGTCTTTTGCGTGTTTTCAAGTAGTTATAGAACCCCTCTCGACTAACATCAAGCATTCGACAGTAAAATGCCAGTTTCCCCTTCAACGTGCCGTCGCAAGTTTTGAGTGCAATGAATCGCATTCTCACGTCTTTGCTGACTTCCGACGGCTCGCTGCGAAAAAAGCGCTTGCTTCCTCGAGAAACTCATTCTCGTCTCTTAACCGTTTGTTCTCTTTCGTCAGCTCCTTTACCTGCTTTCGAAGCTAAATCAGTTCCTCGTTCATCGTCAATGCTCTGGCAGGTGTTTGTGTACCAGGACCAAGGTCAAGCTTTCCTTGACGATATGCATGCATCCAGCCATAAATCGTGTTTTCTGGTAAATTCAGCTCATTGCAGGCTTTGCTTTGGCCAATCTCAAGCGCCAGCTTGACTGCCTGAACCTTGAAGCCATTGTCGTAGTGTTTTCTCTTACTCATAGACACCCCTCCTAGGGCTCTGCCAATTTAGCAAAAACCTTGTGGAAAATGTGTCAACTTTTTTTGTACATGATCAAAAACTCATAAAGTCTTTCGTACAAACAAGAGGTAACACAAGAAAAATGATTGTCATACCCGGGGGATTATTGAGCGCTTACGAATAATGCATCATGCATCATGCTGAATGAAGAGGTCTTAAGCTATGTTCGAGCTGTAGGGGCGATACATGACGCAGCGTAAAGCCGTGAGAAAAGGCTGTCTGAAATGGACAGCCTTTTTATTATGCCTAACGACATACGTGATCTTTGCAGACTCCCTCGCCTTTGCAGGGAACGATTTCACATGAACTTTGTGGGATACAATTTCCCTTGTAACATAATTCGTTTACGTCGCAATTCTTTTTGCAGGGCTCTTCAAACAATTCGACATCAATACATGCGGTGTCATTGACTTTGACGGTGTCAGGTGGACATCCCATGTTATCTTCATTGACTTCGATACATGCATGGTCGATGCAGTGCATGTTAAATTTGCATGGAACTATTTTGCATGAACTTTCGGGCATGCATTCTCCGAGATAGCAAATATCGTTGTCAGCACATTGTGGTATACAGGGGATGTTAAAATAAATCTCTTTAAGACAGGTGACTCCATTGATAGAAACACTGTCTGGTGGACAGGCAAGGTCATGACCGGTTGGTGTCTCTTGTTCAGGATGAGTTATTTCATCATTGATTGCATCTGGTTTATCATGACTTTTAATACAAACACCATTGACGCAGGCATGACCTTGCGGGCAGGATGAATTAATACATGATATTTGTTCATTCTTTGTATTGTTTGTATTGCTTGAATTATCAGATTGCGTGTTTGAATCTTCATGATTTGATGTTAATGAATCACGGAGCTGAGTCGTTGTATCGTCCGGTGTTAATGGTTCATGGTTTAAGCTGGACTGACTGTCGCAGCCGATAAGTAATAAGCAACAAAAAAGCGCCATAAAGAATGAATAGTTTGACATGATGACCTCCTTAATGTAGTAATTCGTGTGTCAATCGAATAGCATGAGTAAACATCCTTTACATGATGACATTCCTCCTTTATGATGGGTGTCCATCTTTCCAAAATGTAATGTTATAATATACAGGTTGTTCCCTATCAACGTTATTTTCTGGGATAATTTGAAGTTGCCATTCATTGGGACAAACCTGAGTAAATACATGCTTTTGCCATACGCTATCGGTATTATAATAAGGCCAGTACCCCCCCCTTTAAATCAGAAATATTTGTAATACCTTGTCGCGTATTTTCTATGCGATAATCATCACTGTAGTTTAACGATGCCTCGAATGCTTCATCTATATTGGAACATCCAGACAGAATCCAACCCAATACGATTAGTAAACATAGTCTTCCGTTGTTTTGCATGATAACCTCCTCATAAACTGATGTGCCTAATGAAAGGAGCAAAGTTGAACAAATGCTCCACCTAAAGAATCTTATATGTAAAAAATAAATAATACAAATCGTTATTTTGATAAATAAAGTTATCTTTTAGTTGTAAAAATCTTTATCTTTTTTTGGGGGGGGGTAAAGAAGTGTTGATGTCAATGTTTTGTATAATATGCATGTGAGTGGTTGTAAAATTGTAATTTATTAATAATATGTTGTATAAATTTGCTGTTATGCTGATTGTGAATCAGTTCACGAAAAGTCTTATTGTACTGGCCATAGATAATGACAACAATATACGACTTTTCTTTTCCTGGGGCATCCCCTACGGGGATTGATTTTGGTGCATTTCTTTTGTCCCACGGTGGTCGCTGCGCTCCAATCGTGGGCTACTCGCCAGAAGCCTCCAACGGGCTTCTTTTTTTTGTGGTGTTATTTGATCCCCCGGTAGCTCTTGCAACCGGGGGCTATTTATATGGAAGCCCTCTGGGCTTCTTTTTTTTTGTGGTGTTATTTGATCCCCCGGTAGTCGCTGCGCGCCAACCGGGGGCTACAAACCTTGAAGTCCTACGGACTTCTTTGTGGTGTTATTTGAACCCTGGTAGGCACTGCGCGCCAACCGTGGGCTACATACCTTGAAGTGCTACGGGCTTTTTTTTCTTGCCTCGTTATATTGATTTTGTACCTTTGTGATCCGTAGTCTTTCTTACCAAACCGTATCAATATGATATTGCGG
>OCTW011584158.1_pt1 | contig 25660 bp, 21 predicted proteins | sample 1539671 | NCBI WGS metagenome assembly OCTW01 (sample SAMN02144230, study PRJEB22623) | gut metagenome | biome: sheep rumen | host: Ovis aries | place: New Zealand | reverse complement strand
CCACAAGAGCCCCGGCGAGCGTTTCGCCGGTGCCCTGGACACCATGACCATCGAGGCCCTCATGCAGGACGGAAAGGCCCTGCAGGCCGGCACATCCCACTTCCTGGGCCAGAATTTCGCCAAAAGTTTCGATGTAACCTTCACCAACAAGGAAGGCAAGCAGGACTATGTCTGGGCCACTTCCTGGGGTGTGAGCACCCGTCTGATGGGCGCCCTTATCATGTCCCACGGAGACGACAACGGCCTGGTTCTCCCGCCTGCCCTGGCCCCCATCCAGGTGGTGATGGTTCCCATCTACAAGAGCGAAGAGGAAAGAAACGCCGTTCTGGACAAGATGTACGAGCTCAAGAAGGCCCTGGACGCCAAGGGCCATACGGTGGAAATCGACGACCGCGACACCCTCCGTCCCGGCTTCAAGTTTGCCGAATGGGAACTCAAGGGCGTACCGGTGCGTCTGGCCATGGGCCCGCGCGACCTGCAGAACGGAACCGTGGAAGTGGCCCGCCGCGATACGCTGGAAAAGATTTCCGAACCGATTGAAGGCCTCGAAGACCGAATCATCGGCCTGCTGGACGACATCCAGAAGAACATTTACAACAAGGCCCTGGCCTTCCGGGACGCTTCCACCCGCAAAGTGGACAGCTGGGAAGAGTTCAAGGCAGAGATCGAGAAAGGCGGCTTCCTCCTGGCCCATTGGGACGGGACGGCCGAGACGGAAGCCAAGATCCAGGAAGAGACCAAGGCCACCATTCGCTGCATCCCCGTGGACAGCGCCGTGTGCATGGAGGAAGGAAAGTGCATCTATACCGGCAAGCCTTCCCACCAGCGAGTCCTTTTCGCCCGCTCTTATTAGTCCCTGTTTAAAGTAGTGAAACCCATGAAGAAGAAATTATTCCTAATCATCGGCCTGATGGCCGCCACCCTGGCGGCGCAGGCGCAGAATACGCAGGAAGCGGCCGCAGAAGCGGCTGCAGCCCTCAGCGCCGCAGACGATGTTCCCGAAGCGCCCAAGAATCCCCGCTACTGGAACACCACCCTGCTGACCAACATCAACTTCGGCCAGACATACCTTTCCCAGTGGGCCGCCGGCGGCTACAACAATGTCTCCCTGGCGGGAGCAATCGACCTCACCAACAAATTCGAAAAAGGAAAACTGCTGGGAGTGAACCATCTGCAATTGGACTATGGTTTCCTTTACAGTGCCGACAAACCCATCCTGCAGAAGAATAAGGACCGCATTTACTTTGACGCCAAATGGGGATACAAGACCCCGGTGAAGAATATCGCCTACTCGTTCAGTTTCAACTTCCTCACGCAGTTCGACAACAACTACGCCTATGGAACGCCCAAAAGCGACGGAACCGACGAGCCCACCGTCCAGGACTGGCTCAACGCCCGCTCGCTCAAGTCCGGTTTCTTCGCTCCGGCCTACATCATCCTGGGTATCGGTGCCCTCTGGACGCCCGCGCCCTGGTTCACCCTCAACGTGGCGCCCCTGTCCGGAGGTGCCGTGATCGTGGGAATCCCCGAGCTCCGGAAAACCTACGGTATGGATCTGCGTTCGGCAGGACTGGACGCCTCTGTCGGGACCAACTACCGTCCGGTGCGCATGGAATTCGGTGCCAAAATCAATGCCGAGATGTCCTGGGTCATCAACGACGTTTTCTCATACAAGACGGAAGCATCCCTCTTTTACAACTATCTTACGCCCAAAATCGAGCCCCGTATCACCTGGGACAACAAAATCATGTGGCGCCTGCTGAAGTTCTTCTCCCTGACCCTGAGCACCAACCTCATTTACGATCCCCTCGTCATCGTAAGGGACAGCAACAAGGACGGCATGGCCGACACCAAGGGCGTCCAGTTCAAGGAATACCTGGAGTTCGGCTTCTCCTACACCATCACCCACAAACACTGATGCTGCTTGTCGCCGTCAGCGGAGGCATCGATTCCATGTGCCTGGCAGAAAAGCTCCGTCTGAGCGGCGGGGCTTTCGCCGTTGCACACTGCAACTTCTCGCTCCGCGGGGACGACAGCGACGCCGACGAAGCCCACGTACGGGCCTGGGCGGCGGAGCACGGCATTCTCTGCCATGTCAAGCGTTTCGACACCAGGGCTTTTGCCCGGGAGCAGGGCATTTCCGTGGAAATGGCCGCCCGCCGGCTGCGTTACCGCTGGTTCGGACAGCTGTGCCGGGCGTTCGCTTATGAAGGCGTGGCCGTGGCGCACAATGCCAATGACAACGCGGAAACACTGATGCTGAACCTGCTGCGCGGGACGGGCCTTCGCGGCATCACCGGCATGAAAGAAAACGGCTTCCTTCCGGACCCGGAGTATGCCGACATTCCCCTCCTGAGGCCCCTCCTGCGGATGACCCGGGCAGAAATCGAGGCTTTCGCAAAGGAAAACGGACTCGCCTGGCGGGAAGACGGCACCAACGTCCTGAACGATTACAAGCGCAACATAATCCGGAACCTGGTCTTTCCGGTTTTTGCCGACATCAACCCATCCTTCGTCCAGACCCTGAACCGGGACATGGCCCGCTTCCGTGAAGAAATGGAGCTTGGGCACGAAACAGGGCCCTTGGGTGCACGGGATGGCGAAATCGGGGAGCCTGGGCCTTCCGGTACACGGAATGGCGAAATCACCATGCAGGAGGAAGCCTGGGACGGAAGTCTCCCGGTGAAGCAGCCGGCGGGGGTCCTGATCCTGGATGCGGACAAGGCCGGAATCCCGGAAGGGACGGCTCCCGTCGTCGGCCCATGGAAAAGCGGAGACTGGATTCGCCCGCTCGGAGCCCCGGGGAAGAAAAAAATGCAGGACTGGTTTACCGACCATCACATTCCGGCCGATGAAAAGCCCTTCGTTCCCCTGCTCCGCTCCCCCCTGGATCCGCAACACATCCTGGCCGTCATCCCCCATTGCATCGACCATAGCGTACGCGTCGGAGATTCTACCCGGCGGATTATTCGGATTTCCGTGAAAAATGATTAAATTTGCAGACTGCCCAAACAGGCAGTCTTCGTTGTTTCTGATAAAAAGTAAAAAATAATATGAACAGAAAAGTACTTCTCATGATTCTGGACGGCTGGGGAGAAGGCCGCCACGACTACTCCAACGCCATCTGGACCAAGGGTACGCCCCATATCGACGCCCTCCGCGCCAAATACCCCTGCGCTCATCTGCAGGCCTGCGGTGAATACGTGGGCCTTCCGGACGGCCAGATGGGCAATTCGGAGGTGGGTCACATGAACCTGGGGGCCGGCCGCGTGGTGTATCAGGATCTCGTGAAGATCAACATTGCATGCCGGGAACACAAACTCCTGGAAAACAAGGAAATCAAGGCCGCTTTCGACTATGTGAAGACCAGCGGGAAAAAGCTCCATCTGATGGGACTTACCTCCCATGGCGGAGTCCACAGTTCCCTGGACCATGTGTACGAACTCCTTCGCGTAGCCAAGGAAACGGGACTGGAGAAAGTCTATGTCCACGCCTTCATGGACGGCCGCGACACGGATCCCCGCAGCGGCCTGGGCTTTGTGAAAGAGCTGGAAGAGAAAATGGCGGAAACCAGCGGAAAGGTAGCTTCCGTCTGCGGCCGCTTCTATGCCATGGACCGCGACAAGCGCTGGACTCGCGTGAAGGAAGCCTACGACCTCCTGGTCGAGGGCAAGGGTGCGGCTTTTGAGAGCGCCCAGGCCGGCATCCAGGCCAGCTACGACGCCGACGTTACGGATGAGTTCATCAAACCCATCGTGGTCACCGAGAACGGAAAACCCGTCGCCACCCTCGAGGAGGGAGACGCTGTCATTTTCTACAATTTCCGCAACGACCGCGCCCGCGAACTCACTTCCGTCCTCACCCAGCAGGACATGCCGGAGGAAGGCATGCACACCATTCCCCTGTACTACTGCTGCCTCACACCCTATGACGCCTCCTTCAAGGGCGTCCACATCCTTTTCGACAAGGAACTGGTGCAGGACACCCTGGGAGAGACCGTTTCCAAGGCCGGCAAGCATCAGCTTCGCATTGCCGAAACGGAAAAATACGCCCATGTCACCTTCTTCTTCAACGGCGGCCGCGAAACCGTCTTCGAGAACGAAGACCGCATCCTGGTGAACTCGCCGAAGGTCCCCACCTACGACCTTCTGCCCCAGATGAGCGCCCCCGAAGTGGCCGAGAAACTCATCGGAGAAATCCGCGGCGGGAAACAGGACATGATCATCCTCAATTTTGCCAACGGCGACATGGTGGGCCATACCGGCGTTTACAACTCCATCACCCAGGCCGTCTCCTGCATTGACAAGCTGGTGGGGAAAGTGGTGGAAGAGGCCGTCGCCATGGACTACGTGGTCCTTCTCACCGCCGACCACGGCAACGCAGACTTCGCCGTCAACGCCGACGGAACCCCCAACACGGCCCATTCCCTCAACACCGTGCAGTTTGTCGTGATCAACGCCGGTCCCGCGGTGAAGAATGTCAAGGACGGCGCCCTGTGCAACGTAGCTCCCACCATCCTGAAACTCATGGGCATTCCGCAGCCTGCTGCCATGACCGCCGAACCGCTGATATAATGGAACTTACCGCAAAATTTCTGGCACAGCTCCTGAAAGGGTCTGTCGAAGGGGACGAAAACGCCAAGGCCACCCAGTTTGCCAAGATCGAACACGGCAAACCGGGCAAGCTGAGCTTTTTCGCCAATCCCAAATACGAGCCCTACGTCTATACAAGCGAGGCGTCCATCCTCATCGTGGACAAGACCTTCGAGCCCAAGCAGCCCGTCAAGCCCACGCTGGTGAGGGTTGAAAACGCCTATTCGGCCATCGCCGACCTCCTGAAATACGTGTCGGACAAAAAGAAAAAGGCCAAACGCCACCGCAGCCTCCGTGCCCGCTGGTTCTGGTCCACCCGCTTCGGGAAGAAGGTCTATGTGGGAGACTTTTCCTACGTCGGCCGGCACACGGAGGTGGGAGACAACACCATCATCCATGAGCACGTGTACATCGGAGACAACTGCACCATCGGAAAAAACTGCATTTTCTACCCCGGCGTCCGCATCTATCCCGGCATGGTCATCGGCAACAATGTCATCCTGCACAGCGGGGTGGTCATCGGGGCCGACGGTTTCGGCAACGCGCCGCGTCCGGACGGCAGCTGGGAAAAGATCGAGCATCTGGGGAACGTCATCATCGGCGACGATGTGGAGATCGGGGCCAACACCACCGTGGACCGTGCCCAGATGGAATCCACCATCATCGGCAAAGGTGTCCGCATCGACAACCTGTGCATGATCGCGCACAATGTCATTATCGGCGACCATACCGCCATGGCCGCCCTGACGGGCATCGCCGGCTCCACCGAAGTGGGCAAGTACTGCATCTTCGGCGGTCAGGTGGGCATCGCCGGCCATGTCAAAATTGCAGACCACACCACCATCATGGCCCAGGGCGGCGTCATCGGAAACATCCGGAAAGAAGGGGAAGTCCTGCTGGGCTCGCCCGCCATCCAGGCCCGCCAGTTCATGAAAGCCTACGCGATTTTCAAAAGAGCCGCCGAGGAATAATTCTTGCATATATCCTATCAGCATGCCGAACAACCAGCATACCTTAAAAAAGAATTATTATTTCCAGGGGAAAGGTCTCCATACGGGGACGTACGCCCATATGAAAGTGATGCCCGCACCGGCCGGTTCCGGAATCCGGTTCCGCCGGACGGACCTCAGGGGCAAGCCCGTTATCGAAGCCCTGGCCGAAAACGTCAGCAACACGGCCCGGAGCACCACCCTCTCGCACAATGAGGCCGTTGCCGTTACCATTGAACATATCATGAGCGCCCTCACGGGGCTCGGCGTGGACAATGCCGTCATTGAACTGGACAATGTAGAAGTGCCCATCCTGGACGGCAGCGCGCGCCTTTACTGCGAAGCCATCCTGAAGGACGGCCTGGAAGACCAGGGGGTTCCCAGAAAATACATAGACATTCCCCAGTCCCTGGAGATCCGGGACGACAGAACCGGCTCGTGGGTGCGGATAGACCCTTCCGCCGCACCGTCGGCCGAAATCACGGTGGACTTCAACTCCAAGATTCTGGGCATCCAGAGCGCCCATTGGGACGAAAGCATCAACTATGCCCGCGAAATCGGCGTATGCCGCACTTTCGTGTTCTTCCATGAAATCGAGTATCTGTTCCGGAACAACCTCATCAAGGGCGGTGACGTGGACAACGCCATCGTCATTGTAGAGAATCCCGTGAACGAGGAGCAGCTGAGCAGCATCTCCTACCTTTTCAACCTGCCGGATATCCGCATCACGGACGAAGGCTATCTGAACAACCTGCAACTCCATTTCCCCGACGAATGCGGCCGGCACAAACTGCTGGATCTCCTGGGAGATCTGCGTCTTGCCGGCGGTTACCTGAATGCCCGCATCACGGCTTACAAACCCGGCCATTCCATCAACACGAAAGCCGCCAAAGCGCTTCGTGCCCTTCTAAAATAAGCAACGCATGAACAAAATCCATCCTATGGCTTATGTGGACCCCGCCGCCAGGCTGGGTGACAATATCGAAGTCGGACCCTTTGCCTTCATCGACGGCAATGTCGAGATCGGCGACGGCTGCCACATCATGAACGGCGCCACCATCTGCAACCACGTCAAAATGGGCAAGGACTGCACCGTATTCCCGAGTGCCGTCGTGGGAGCCATCCCGCAGGACCTCAAGTTCGAGGGCGAGGATTCCTGGGTGGAAATCGGGGACCGCGTGAACATCCGCGAATGCGCCACCATCAACCGGGGCACCAAAGCCAGCGGGAAAGGCACCACGCGGGTAGGCAGCGATACGCTCATCATGTCCTACGCGCACATTGCGCACGACTGCCAGATCGGCAATCACTGCATCATTGTCAGTTATGCCGGACTGGCCGGTGAAACCGACGTGGAAGACTGGGGCGTCATGGGCGGAAAGTCCGGCTCCCACCAGTTCTCGAAAGTCGGCACGCACGCTTTTGTGGCCGCATACGCCAAACTTACGAAGGATGTGCCTCCGTACGTGCTCGCCGGCCGCGAGCCCCTTGTGTTTGAGGGCGTAAACCGGGTTGGTCTCCTGCGCCGCGGTTTCACCGAAGAGCAGGTGAACGAAATCAAGGATATCTACGACACCCTTTATTTCAAGGGAATGAACGTGAGCCAGGCCGTGGAATTCATTGAGGCCAACCACCCCGCCAGCGACCATCGGGACACCATCCTGCGTTTCATCCGTGAATCCAAACGCGGCATCATTCCCAAACCGCGTCCGGTCCGCTAGTGCTCCTGAGCACGGCATATTTTCCCCCCGTGGCCTGGTTTGCCCTGGCTGCGCGGGACATGACCCTTTCTCCGGAAAGGGTTGTTCCGTCCCATATTCTGCTGGAAGCCTGCGAGAATTATCAGAAACAAAGTTACAGGAACCGCTGCTATATCCTGGCCGGAGACGGGCCGCAGATGCTCCAGGTTCCGGTTGTCCACCGGGCCGACATGGCCATCCGGTCCGTCCTCGTGGACTACTCCACGCCCTGGGTGGTCCGCACGCAGCGCGCGCTTGACGCCGCCTATCAGACATCGGCCTGGTACGACTGTTACCGGGACGAGTTGGCGGCGCTCCTGCAGGCAAAGCCGGAAACCCTCTGGGAACTGAATCTTTCCACCCTACGCTGGTGCCTCAGGCGTCTGGGAATTGTCTGCGAACTCTCCCCCACCTCCGAATTCTCCCTCCCGGACACCGGGGCCGACGATTACCGTGACGTCATCCACCCCAAACGGGCCGATACGGTCCTCGAAAGCCTGGGACTGGAAAAGCCCTACTACCAGGTGTTCCGCGACCGCATGGGCGGCTTCACCCCGGGCATGAGCTGTCTGGACCTCCTCTTCAACGAGGGGCCCGACAGCATTCTCTGGCTCAAAAAGGTTTAACGCGCTTCCCGGGAGAGGAAGCAGTGGATGGTGTTCTGCATGAGCATGGCGATGGTCATGGGACCCACTCCGCCGGGAACGGGGGTAATCCACCCGGCAACGGGTTCGCAGGAGGCGAAGTCGGCATCGCCGCAAAGTTTTCCTTCCGCATTCCGGTTCATGCCCACGTCAATGAGCACGGCCCCCGGCTTGACCATGTCGCCGGTCACAAGGCCGGCCTTTCCGACAGCCAGCACCAGTACATCGGCCGTCCGGCATACGGCGCCCAGATCGGCCGTGCGGGAATGGGCGATGGTCACCGTGGCATGGCGGTCCAGCAGAAGCTTGGCCATCGGTTTTCCCACGATGTTGCTGCGCCCCACGACAACCGCATTCTTTCCTTTCAGTTCGCAGCCGATGCTGTCCAGCATGCGCATGACGCCCGCCGGCGTGCAGGGAACGATACAGTCTTTCCCCAGCCACAGTCCGGCCACATTTCCGGGATGGAAGCCGTCCACGTCCTTTTCGCGGGAGATGGCATCGATGACCTTCTCCTCGTCGATATGCTTCGGCAATGGAAGCTGGACCAGGATGCCATCTACGAGCGGGTCTTCGTTCAACGCGGCGATCTGGCCGAGAAGCGCCTCTTCGCTGATATCGGCCGGCAGTTCAATGAGCCTGGATTCCATTCCCGTGTAGGCAGCCGCCTTCACCTTGTTTCTCACATAGACCTGGCTGGCCGGATTCTCCCCGACGATGATCACCACCAGGCAGGGCTTGCGGCCGTACTTTTCCTCCAACAGGGGTACCTGTTCTTTCACTTCGTCCTTAACAGCCTGACTCAAGGCTTTTCCGTCAATGATTTTTCCCATATTCTTCCAATGCTTTATGTGCTATGTCGTTTCTATAGAATAAATTTTCGCATTCTATCTTGCCGATCTCCTCATATACCTTCCTGCGGGCATCCTCCAGGCTGCTTCCGCCGGAAACCACCATCAGTACGCGCCCGCCGTTTGTGAACACCTTTCCGTCCCGGGCAGCCGTCCCCATGTGATAAACTTTGGCATCGACCCGGTCCAGTCCGCCAATGTCGTACCCTTTCTCGTAGTGGCCCGGATAGCCCTTGGAGGCCAGGACCACGCCAAGGGTTACGCCGTCGGACCAGACAGGCGCGTCAACCGGAGTACCGGTGGCGATGCCTTCGAAAAGCGTGTAGATGTCGCTCTGCAGCAGCGGGAGCACCACTTCCGTCTCCGGATCTCCGAAGCGGGCGTTGAATTCGATGACCTTGATCCCCTGCGGAGTCTTCATCAGGCCGCCGTACAGGACGCCCGAAAGCGGAAGCCCCCTGGCGCACATGGCCGATGCCGCCTTGCACATGATTTCCCCATAGGCAAACTCGCACTCCCGGTCCGTAATGAACGGCAGCCCCGTATAGGCGCCCATGCCGCCGGTGTTGGGTCCCTTGTCTCCGTCGAAGGCCCGCTTGTGGTCCTGCGACAGCGGCATCGGGTACACCCGTTCCCCGTCCACGAAGCACAGGAAGGAGAATTCCGGACCGGTAAGGTAGTCTTCCACGACGACCCTTCCCTCGCCGAAGGAATGGTCCAGGAGCATATCGGCCAGGGCGGAACGGGCTTCGGCCCCGTCCTGCGCAATGACGACGCCCTTTCCGGCGGCCAGTCCGTCATATTTGAGAACGGCCGGGAAGGGACGCGAGAGCACATAGGAAAGCGCCTGGTCGAAATCGGAGAAGCTGCGGTAAGCCGCCGTAGGAATCCCGGCGCTTTCCATCAGTTCTTTGGCAAACTCCTTGGAGCTCTCGATGGCGGCAGCCGCCCGGGTGTGGCCGAAAATCTTCAGCCCCGCCTCGCGGAAGGCATCCACGATGCCGGCCGCCAGCGCCGCCTCGGGACCCACCACGGTGAGATCCACGTCATTCTCCAGGGCAAATGCCTTGAGGCCCTCCACGTCGGTGTCTTTGAGCGGCACGTTGAACGCCTGCCCGCCGATGCCGGCATTGCCGGGGGCGCAGTAGATTTTCCCCACCTGCGGACTGCGGCTGAGGGCGTCCACGATGGCGTGCTCGCGTCCCCCGCCGCCAACCACCAGGACCGTCTTGCCCAGACAATTCTCCAGCTTGATCTCCTTGGCGCCCGCAGAGGGTTTCAGGGAAGGAAGAGGATAAACTAAACCCATATTGTTTTGATTTTTACCTGTTTAAGTCCCTCCCCCGAGGGGAGGGGTTTCGGGTGGGGGTAACGTATATTGGTCTTTAAGACACTTCAAGCATATCAATGCTTGAAGTGACGGACGCCGGTGAAAAGCATCGTGATGCCCAGTTCGTCGGCCTTCCTGACGGCATCCTCGTCCCGGATGCTGCCGCCGGGCTGTACGATGGCGCTCACCCCGTACCGGGCAGCCAGGGCCACGGTGTCGTCGAAAGGCAGGAAGCCGTCGGAGGCAAGCACCAGGCCCTCGGTGAAGCCGGCGTTCCTGGCCTCGTTCAGGGCAATCTCGGCCGAGCCCACACGGTTGGTCTGGCCGGCGCCGATGCCGATGGTATGATTGTCCCTCACCACGGCAATGGCGTTGGACTTCACGTGCTTGACGATCTTCCAGCCGAAGTTGGCATCGGAGAGTTGGGCCTCGGTGGGTTTCACCTTGGTGACGCACATCTCCGGAACCACTTTTTCCACCTGGGTATCCAGCTGCTGGGAGAGCATTCCGCCGTTCACGCTGATGAACTGGGGAACGGGAGCCTCGCTCCGGGTCATGTCCACCTTCATCACGCGGAGGTTCTTCTTGGTGGAGAGAATCTCCAGGGCCTCGGGCGTATAGTCGGGTGCAATGACGATTTCCAGGAAAATGGGCTTCATGCCGGCGGCCACCTCGGCGGTAAGGGTGCGGTTCACGCCGACGATACCGCCGTAGATGCTCACCTTGTCGGCCTCATAAGCCGCCTGCCAGGCTTCCTCGATGGTCTTGCCCACGGCAGCACCGCAGGGGTTCATGTGCTTGAGGGCCACGCAGAAGGGTTCCTCGAAGTCACGCAACACGTTCAGGGCCGCATTGGCATCCTGGATATTGTTGTAAGAAAGTTCCTTTCCCTGCATCTGGGTGGCAAAAGCCAGGGAGAAGGAAGCCGGTTCCAGGTCTGCGTAAAACTTGGCGCTCTGATGCGGGTTTTCTCCATAGCGGAGGCTCTGTTTGAGGTCGTACTCCAGGAAAAGCTTTTCGTTCAGGCCGGCCTGGGCGCGCATATAGGTGGCGATGCAGGCATCGTACTGGGCCGTATGGGTATAGGCTTTGGCAGAAAGCTTGAGACGGGTTCCGTCGGAGGTCTTTCCGTTGGCCTTCAACTCTTCCAGGACGGTTTCATAGTCGGCCGGATGGCACACGATGGTCACGTCTTTCCAGTTTTTGGCGGCGCTGCGCACCATGGAAGGACCGCCGATGTCGATATTCTCGATGGCATCCTCCAGGCTCACGCCTTCCCTGGCGATGGTCTGCCTGAAAGGATAGAGATTCACGCACACCAGGTCGATGGTTCCGATGCCGTTCTCCTTGAGCGTTTCCATGTGGGCGGGGACATCCCGGCGGGCCAGAATGCCGCCGTGTACTTTGGGATGCAGGGTTTTCACCCGGCCGTCCAAGATTTCCGGGAATCCGGTGACATCGGAAATACCGATGGTCTTCACGCCCTCGGCTTCCAGCAGTTTCCGGGTACCGCCCGTGGCGATAATCTCCCAACCCAGGTCAACAAGACCCTTCACAAAAGGCACCAGGCCTGTTTTGTCACTGACACTGACTAAAGCTCGCATAAGATTTTATTGATAGTTTCTACATACAATTCATGTTCAATCACCTGTCCCAGACGATGCACCTCGGCGGGGTCGGATCCTTCATACGGGAAGGCGCGCTGGGCAATGATTCTGCCGCCGTCCAGTTCCGCATTCACCCAATGGATGGTGATGCCGTAAACCTTTACGCCGTACGCCACGGCATCTTCCACGGCATGAGCCCCTTTGAAAGACGGAAGCAGCGAAGGATGGATGTTGACAATCCTGCCGTCGTAAGCCGTCAGCAGCGTGTCTCCTACGATGCGCATATAGCCGGCCAGACACACAAGACTTACGTTTTTTGCATCCAGCACCTTCACGATTTCCGCCTCGAAGGCAGCCTTGGAAGGATACTCCTTCGGGGAGAAAACGAAGGTTTCCACGCCCAGTTCCCGGGCCCGGTCAATGACCGCCGCACCGGGGCGGTCGCAGACCATCACGGCCACATCGGCCGGAATCTTTCCCTCGGCACAAGCCTTGGCTATGGCCACGAAATTGGTCCCGGTCCCGCTGGCGAATACGGCCAGCTGTTTTTTCAGATTCTTCACTTCGTTCAGAATGACAAAAGGATGTTCAGAATGACAATGGTTGGATGTTTACGCCGGGAACGTTGGTGACCCGGCCGATGACGGTGGCCTTCTCGCCGTGGGCTTCCAGGATGGAAATGGCCTTGGGGGCCTCTTCCGCATCCATGACCGCAACCATCCCTATTCCCATGTTGAAGATGTTGAACATCTCGCGATGCGGGACGCCGCCCCATTTTTCCAACATCCGGAAGACCGGAAGAATTTCCCAGCTGCCCTCGTGGATTTCCAGGCCCTGTCCCTGCTGCAGCACGCGCGGGATGTTCTCGTCGAAGCCGCCGCCCGTAATGTGGCAGATGCCGTGCACGTCGCAGCGGCGGATCACATCCAGCATCTGACGGACATAGATTTTTGTAGGGGTCAAAAGCACATCCCCCAGCCTGCGGCCGCCGAATTCGGGAATGTCGTCCGTATAAGCCAGACCGGCATCGGCCACGATTTTCCGCACCAGCGAGAATCCGTTGGAATGGACGCCGGAGGAAGCTACGCCCACCAGGACGTCACCCGTCTTTACCTTGGAGCCGTCGATAAGCCTGGATTTCTCCACCACGCCGGTCGTAAAACCGGCAATGTCATACTCGCCGTCCGCATACATGCCGGGCATTTCGGCCGTCTCCCCTCCTACGAGCGCGCATCCGGCCTGACGGCAGCCTTCGGCCACACCGGCCACAATGGCCTCCACCTTGGCCGGTATATTTTGCCCCAGAGCCACATAGTCCAGGAAAAACAGCGGCTCGGCTCCTTGCGCCAGCACGTCGTTCACGCACATGGCCACGGCATCGATGCCGATGGTATCGTGCCGGTCCATGGCGAAGGCGATTTTCAGCTTGGTCCCCACGCCGTCGGTTCCGGACACCAGGACGGGTTCCCGGATTCCCAGGGCCGAAAGGTCAAACATGCCGCCAAAAGAGCCGATGTTGCCCATCGAGCCCGTGCGGGCGGTGGAGGCGACATGCTGCTTGATGCGGCGCACCACCTCGTATCCGGCTTCCAGGTTCACGCCGGACTGTTCGTAAGATTTTGCCATATCAGTCTTCGGTATTGTTGTCTTCATACAATAAGGTGGGATATTCACCCGTGAAACAGGCCTGGCAGGGATTGGCGCAGCCAAAGCAGGAATCACGCGTGGACTCCGGACTCAGGTAGCCCAGGGAATCCGCGCCGATGACCTCGCACGCCTGTTCCAGCGTCCGGTAAGAGCACAGGAGCTGATCGGGTGTAGAAGTGTCCACGCCATAGTGGCAGGGATAGCGCATCATGGGGCTGGCGATACGGACATGCACTTCTTTGGCCCCCGCTTCCCGCAGCATCTTCACAATCTTGAGCGAAGTGGTTCCCCGGACGATGGAATCGTCCACCAGGACAATCCGCTTGCCGGCCACAATCGTGCGGACGGGAGAGAGTTTCATCTTCACGCCCAGTTCACGCATGGACTGGACAGGCTGAATGAAGGTTCGCCCCACATACTTGTGCTTCACCAGTCCCATTTCATAAGGGATTCCGCTTTCCTCGGCATAGCCCTGGGCGGCGCTCAGGCTGGATTCCGGGACACCCACCACGATATCGGCCTGTGCAGGGCACTCCCTGGCCAGTCGACGGCCGGATTCCTTCCGGTAGGCATGCACATTGCAGCCGTCGATGTCGCTGTCGGGACGGGCGAAGTAGATGAATTCCATGGCGCACATCTGGTGGCGGGAGAAACGCGAATACAAGGTACTCCTGAGCCCGTGATGGTCCAGGGTCACAATCTCTCCGGGCTTGACGTCCCGGAGGAAGCGGGCGCCCATGATTTCGAAGGCGCAGGACTCGCTGCTCACCACATATCCGCCGTCCAGCGTGCCGATGCAGAGCGGCTTGATGCCATGCTTGTCCCGGCAGGCATAGATGCGATGGGGCGTCATGATGACAAATGCGAAACCGCCTTCCATCATGTTAAGGGCCTTCACGATGTTCACGATGCGGTCTTCGCCGGCGGTTTTCTTGATCAGGTGGGCCAGCAGTTCGCTGTGGGTTCCGGTCTGAAAAATGGTCCCGCGCTTTTCCAGATATTCGGCGACCTGGGCGGCGTTGACCACGTTGCCGTCGGCCGCCATGGCGAAATCGCCGCTGCGATGATGGAAGAACAACGGATCCACGTTATCCAGCCCCCCCCTGGAGGCATTGGCATACTTCACGCTGCCCACGCACAGACGGCCCGGCAGCTGGTCCAGCTCACCATTGGTAAAGATTTCACTCAAAAGCCCCAGTCCGCGATAACGGTGATACTTTCCGCTGTCATCAAAGGTGGCGATACCACCCCCCTCCTGTCCGCGATGCTGAAGATTGTGCAGTCCGTAATAGACCCGTGCGGCAGCGTCCGAAACGCCATATACAGCAAGAACTCCCATCAGATATCCAGTTTTTCCAGTCTTTCAAGTACATCGGCATAAGCGGGAATCACATCTCCCAGATCCAGGCGGAAACGGTCCCTGTCCATACGCTCTCCCGTTTCCTCGTCCCACAGGCGGCAGGTGTCCGGGCTGATTTCGTCGGAGATGATAATCTCCCCGGTATCGGACGCGCGCCCGAACTCGAATTTCACGTCCACCAGTTCGATTCCGGCCTTATGGAAGAGGCTTGTGAGCAGTCGGCCCGCCTTCTTGGCCATGGAGAACATCTGCTCCAGTTCCTCGTATGTCGCGAGGTTCAGCGCCACCGCCTGGTCGCTGTTCACCAGCGGATCCCCCAGTTCATCGTTGTTGTAACAAAGGTCGGTGATGATGTTGCCGGGCTTGAAGCCGTCTTCGACGCCCAGCTTGGCAGCGAGGGTGCCGGCCATCCGGTTGTGTACGACCACCTCCAGGGGAATGATATCGATTTTCCGGCACAACTGCTCACGGTCATCCTGCCGTGCCACAAAGTGGGTGGGAATGCCGCAGCGGTTCAGATAGCCCAGCAGGAAAGCGGATATCTTGTTGGTCAGGACTCCCTTTCCACGCAGGCGCGCCCGCTTGACGTTGTTGAACGCCACAATCACGTCGTTGTAATGGAACACCACCTGATGGGGGTTGTCCGTTGCATAGACGCGTTTTTCGTTTCCCTCAAAAATAAGCTCTTTTTTCATCGGTCTTTTCTGAAATAGTGAACGGCATTCTCAAACAAGGGCTGGCGACAGTTGCCCCCGATGTTTTTATAGAGTTCGTCCTCGAAACGCTCGGTGTGCCCCATCTTGCCCAGGATGTGCCCGTCGGGGCTCAGGATGCCCTCAATGTCGTAGTAGGATCCGTTGGGGTTGTCCAGGTAGCGGAAGGCCACCTGACCGCGGGCGAACAGTTCCGCCGCCAGGGTTTCATTCACCACGAACTTGCCTTCCCCGTGGCTGAACGCGATGCTGTGAACGTCCCCTTCCTCCATGCCGGAGAGCCAGGGAGAACGCACAGAGGCCACCTGCGTGCGCGCAATCAGGGAAATATGGCGGTCGATGTCATTCTTGGCAAGGGTCGGGGAATCGGCCGATACCCTGCCCGCCTTTCCATACGGCAGCAGGCCGCTCTTGACAAGCGCCTGGAAGCCGTTGCAGATTCCCAGGATGAGACCGCCCCTTTCCTGCAGGCGGCCGATGGCTTCGCTCACCCGGGCGTTGCAGATGACGCTGGCGATGAATTTGCCGCTCCCGTCCGGTTCGTCACCGGAAGAAAAGCCCCCGCAGAAGGCCAGGATATGACATTCGTCAATGCAGCGGGAGAGCTGGTCGATGGAGCGGAGCACATCTTTCCCGTCCAGATTCCGGAAAATGAAAGGACGAACCTCGGCACCGGCCTTGCGGAAAGCCTTGGCGGTATCGTAGTCGCAGTTGGTTCCGGGGAAAACGGGAAGGCACACCACGGGGCTTTGTACCGGGGCTCCCGGATACACCAGGCTCGAAGGATCGGCCGGAAGGGCGTTCACCACGGGGGCCGGCCGGTCGAAGGCCGGTTTTACCCGTGGAGGATAAATGCCGGCATACCGGCTCTCGTAAGCCTGTTCCAGCGCAGTCAGCGAAAGCAGGGTTCCGTTCATCCGGATGCCGTCTTCCGTCACATGGCCCAGCAGCCGCGTCCCTTCCAGCGGGCAGGCCGACTCAAGCACCACAGAACCGTATCTCAGCCGGAACAGTTCCTCTTCCGGCAGCGTCACGTCCACTCCCAGTCCGTTTCCCAGGGCCATCTTCACCAGGGCCTCGGCCACGCCGCCATAGCTCAGCGACCAGGCCGATACCACCTTGCCGGCTTCAATTTCCCGGCGCAGCAGATTCCAGTTGGCCTTGAGCTGCTCCGTATCGGGCATGTAATCGGCCTGCGGCGTGTGCTCCAGGAGACAGATGCAGTGGCCCGGGGCCTTGAATTCCGGAGAAATCACGGTCCGGGCATCCACCGTCGTGATGCCGAAAGCCACCAGGGTGGGCGGTACGTGGAGATGCTCGAAGGTCCCGCTCATGGAATCCTTGCCGCCGATGGAAGGCAGCCCCAGGGCATCCTGCATCTTGAGGGCTCCCAGCAGCGCGGCCAGCGGCTTTCCCCAGGTATAGGGATCGGAAGTCATGCGCTCGAAATACTCCTGATAGGAGAATCGCATGCGGGACCAGTCGGCACCGGTGCAGGCCACCTTGGTACAGGCCTCAACCACCGCATACGCAGCACTATGATAGGGACTCCAGAGCGCCAGGTCGGGGTTATAGCCGAAGGCCATCACGCTGGCGGTGTCGGTATAACCGTCCACCGGCAGCTTCTGCAGGGACACCTGCGTCTCGGTGGCCTGGCGCTTTCCGCCATAAGGCATCAGCACCGTGGAGCGGCCGATGGTGGAGTCGAACATCTCGACGAGGCCTTTCTGGGAGGCCACGTTGGGCGAGGCCATGACCGAGGTCATTCTTTCTTCCAGCGTTGCGCCGTCTGGCGTCCTTTCGAAAGGATTCCTGTCTTCTACGGCCGCCACCGCCGCCCGGGCATAATGGGGGGCGCCGGCACTGTCGATGAATTCGCGGGAAAGGTCGCACACCTTCCCGCCGTGGAAAAACATGCGCATGCGCCCGGTGTCCGTCACATCGGCCACATGCGTGATTTCGATGTTGTCCAGGGCGCAAAGCTCCCGGAAACGGTCCATGGAAGCCGCCTCCACCACCACGGCCATGCGTTCCTGCGATTCGCTGATGGCCAGTTCAGTGGCATTGAGGCCGGCATATTTCACGGGTACCCGGTCCAGGTAAATGTCCAGTCCCGGGGCCAGTTCGCCGATAGCCACGCTCACGCCGCCGGCACCGAAGTCATTGGATTTCTTGATGAGGCGGGTCACTTCCGGACGGCGGAACAGGCGCTGGATCTGACGCTCCTGGGGGGCATTCCCCTTCTGGACTTCGCTTCCGCAGCTTTCCAGGGAAGCCTCCGTGTGCTGCTTGGAGGAACCGGTGGCTCCCCCGATGCCGTCCCGGCCGGTGCGGCCGCCCAGCAGAAGGATGACATCGCCCTTGGCGGGAGATTCCCGCCGTACGGCCGACGCTTTCACCGCACCCACCACGGCACCTATTTCCATGCGCTTGGCCGTATAGCCTTCGGAATAAATCTCGCGCACATGCGTGGTGGCCAGGCCAATCTGGTTGCCGTAGCTGGAATAGCCCTCGGCCGCTTTGCGGGAAATCATCCGCTGGGGAAGTTTGCCGGGGATGGTATCGGCCACCCGGGCGGTAATGTCACCGGCTCCGGTCACCCGCATGGCCTGGTAAACATAAGCCCTGCCCGACAGCGGATCGCGGATGGCGCCTCCCAGACAGGTGGCCGCACCGCCGAAGGGTTCGATTTCGGTAGGATGGTTGTGGGTCTCGTTCTTGAACTGCAGAAGCCATTTTTCGTCCTGCCCGTCCACGTTGACGGTGACGAAGATGCTGCAGGCATTGTTTTCTTCGCTCTGCTCCAGGTCTTCCAGCAGTCCCCTGGATTTCAGATAGCGGGCGCCGACGGTAGCCAGCTCCATCAGGCAGAGCGGCTTTGCCTCCCGGCCCAGGGAGGAACGCATCCGGGCCAGGAGGGCCAGGGAGGCCTCCATATCCGGCCGGATGAAGGAATCATCCACGCGGATATCTTCCAGCGTGGAAGTAAAGGTGGTATGGCGGCAATGGTCGCTCCAATAGGTATCCAGGATGCGCAGTTCGGTCTCGGAGGGATCCCGGCCTTCCTTCCGGAAGTAGTTCACCACTTCCCGGAGGTCGTCATTGTTCATGGCCAGGCCATGGTCCCGGCAGAAGGCGCTAAATTCTTCCTCCTTCATTTCCGTAAAGCCGGACAGGTCTTCCAGGGGCTTTACATCGGCCTTCTCCGCCAGGGAAAGCACGCCCATGTCCTTGCGGCGGCACTCCACGGGATTGATGTAATAAGCGGCGATGCGCTGCAGGTCCCGGTCCGGTACATCATCGTCGAAGATGAGCAGGCGGGCGCTCTTGATCTCCACCTGCGCATCCGGATCTATCAGATGCACACAGTCCAGGGCCGACGAGGCCCGCTGGTCGAACTGCCCGGGCAGGTATTCCACGGCCAGGTATTTGCTCCCGCCGGGGAATTCTTCGCCGACCCGGTCGGTGGCGATTTCCCCGAAGACGCTGTACCGGCATTTTTCCAGCAAGCCGTCGGAGAATCCGAACAGGTCATAGACCACGACCAGACGAAGGCTGCGCAGGGAGAGGGACAAGTTCTCATTGAAGTCCCTGAGCAGGCTGGAAGCCCCTACGCGGAAAGCTTCCCGCTTCTCTACATACAATCTCTTGGCTTTTTCCATTCCGTCAACAAAAAGGCGCCCACCTGTGCGCAAGGCAAGGTGGGCAGTATGGTTTTATATTATGGTATTCAGAACTTTGTCGCTCTGGTCTTTCCGGAACTGACGGAGCTTTTGAGCAAGCCCGGAGTCGGTCAAGGCCAGGATGGAGACGGCATAGAGGGCTGCGTTCTTGGCACCGTCGATGGCCATGGTGGCCACGGGGATGCCGGAAGGCATCTGAACGATGGACAGGAGCGAATCCATCCCGGACAACGCCTTGGATTTTACCGGGATGCCGATGACGGGAAGGGTCGTGAGGGCGGCGATGACCCCGGGGAGGTGGGCCGCTCCGCCGGCACCGGCGATGACAATCTCGCATCCCTTTTCCGGCAGAGAAGCCACATATTCCGCCAGGGGGCCGGGATTGCGGTGCGCGCTCAGGACGCGCTTTTCATAGGGAATGCCGAATTCGTCCAGCGTAGTGCAGCACGGGGACATGACATCCCAGTCGCTGGCGCTGCCCATGATAACTGCTACTTTCATAAGGGTCAGAATCCACAAAAATGAAGTGCAAATTTACAATTAAGACGCGACACTTACAACAGACGAAAACAAGTTTTTTTCAAGATACGGATTGTTGATAAAGATTGCGGAAAAAACTTGCAGAAACAGGAATCGCTCCTTAACTTTGTACGATATCCATTTTCCCTATGAAAGCCGTTGTAAAAACCCAATTCCAACTTCCCGGTCAAGTTTCATTATACACGGGAAAAGTCCGCGACGTTTATTCCCTCAGCAGTGGCTATCTGGTGATGGTGGCCACCGACCGCATCTCCGCCTTCGATGTGGTGCTCCCGGAAGGGATTCCCTGCAAGGGGCAGGTGCTGAATCAACTGGCCGCCCAGTTCCTGGACCTCACGGCCGATATCCTGCCCAACTGGAAGGTGGCCGTTCCGGATCCCATGGTAACCATCGGCTGGCGCTGTGAGCCTTACAAAGTAGAAATGGTGGTACGCGGATACCTTGCCGGCCATGCCTGGCGGGAGTATAAAAGCGGGAAACGCACCCTCTGCGGAGTCGCCCTTCCGGACGGCCTGCGGGAGAACGAGAAACTCCCCCATCCCATCATCACCCCCACCACCAAGGCTGCCGAGGGACACGATGAAGACATCAGCAAAGATGAAATCATCGCCAGCGGCCTCGTCCCGGCCGACGAATACGAACAGCTGGAGCGTTACACCCTGGCCCTTTTCCAACGCGGAACCGAAATCGCCGCCCGGAAGGGACTCATCCTGGTGGATACCAAATATGAATTCGGCCAAAAAGACGGCCGGATTATCCTGATGGACGAGATCCATACCCCGGACTCGTCCCGCTATTTCTATGCCGACGGATACGAGGAAAGGCTGGAAAAGGGAGAACACCAGAAGCAGCTTTCCAAAGAATTCGTACGCGAATGGCTCATGGCCGGCGGTTTCCAGGGCCGTGAGGGGGAGAGAATCCCCGAAATGACCCCGGAAGTGGTCGGCGGCATCACCGACCGCTATATCGAACTGTATCAGAAACTGAGCGACACCCCTTTCGAACGGGCCGAATGCGAGGACATCTCTTCCCGCATCGAAGCCAATATCCTGAAGTTCCTTCAAAACCGATAAAGCATGATTGAGCGCTATTCCCGAAAAGTAATGCGGGACGTATGGACCGAAGAAAACAAATTCGGAGCCTACCTGCAGGTAGAAATCCTCTCTTGTGAAGCCTGGAGCAAGCTGGGCGTCATCCCGGCCGAAGATGTGGAAAAAATCAGGGCTAACGCCCGTTTCGAGGTTTCCCGCATCCGGGAAATCGAAGAGCAGACCCGCCACGACGTCGTGGCTTTCACCCGCGCCGTGAGCGAGAGCCTGGGCGATGAACGCAAGTGGGTGCATTACGGCCTCACCTCCACCGACGTGGTGGATACGGCCAACGGCTACCTGCTCAAGCAGGCCGACGCCATCCTCCTGAAGGACCTGGAGGAATTCCTGGAAGTGCTCCGCCGCCGGGCGCTGGAATTCAAATCCACCCCCTGCATCGGCCGCACGCACGGCATCCATGCCGACATCACCAGCTTCGGCCTCAAATGGGCGCTCTGGTACGAGGAGATGAAGCGCAATCTCGAGCGCTTCCGCCAGGCCGCCGCCGGCGTGGAAGCCGGCAAGATGAGCGGCGCCGTGGGGAACTTTGCCAACATCCCCCCTTTCATCCAGGATTATGTCTGCGGGCAGCTGGGGATTGAATCGGCCCGCATCTCCACCCAGGTGCTGCAGCGGGACCGCCATGCCTTTTATGTGGGGACCCTGGCACTCATCGCCTCCACCCTGGAACAGATGGCCTTTGAGGTTCGCAACTTGCAGCGGACCGAGGTCCGCGAAGTGGAAGAGGCGTTCCGCAAAGGGCAGAAAGGCTCCAGCGCCATGCCGCACAAGCGCAACCCCATTTCGTCCGAGAACATTTGCGGGTGCGCGCGCGTTATGCGCGGATATATGGCTACGGCCTATGAGAATGTCGCCCTCTGGCACGAGCGTGACATCTCCCATTCCAGTACCGAGCGTATCGTGCTGCCGGATGCCACCGAACTGCTGGATTACATGCTCCAGCGCTTCAAGGGCATCCTGGAGAATCTGGCGGTGTATCCCGAGACCATGCTGGAGAACATCTACCGGACGCGCGGGGTCATCTTTGCCCAGCGCGTGATGAACGCCCTCATCGCCAAAGGCCTTTCCCGTGAACAGGCCTACGACACGGTGCAGCCCATCGCCATGGAAGCCTGGACGCAGAACAAGGATTACAAGACCCTCCTGGAAGCATCGGCCCTGGTGGGCGAAAAAATATCCAGGGAAGAGCTGGACGGCTGCTTTACCCTGGATTATTACTTCAAGAATGTGGATGAGATTTTCTCCCGCGTGGGCATTGCCTAACGGAGAATGGTCTCGTCCCGGTCCGGCCCTACGGAGATGATTTTGATCCGGCAGCCGGTCTCCTTCTCGATGAAAGCGACATACTGCCTGAATGCCTCGGGGAATTCCTCGTAGCGGCGAAGGCCGCCAAGCGGGGTTTTCCATCCGGGGAATTCTTTATATACGGGTTTGACATGTTCTCCGCCGTCATAGGGGAAGTGGGTGAACGCGTTGCCCTCTTCTTCGTAGGCGACGGCCACCTTGATGGTGTCAAAATCATCCAGCACATCGGACTTCATCATGATGAGGTCGGTTACGCCGTTCATCATGACGGCATACTTGAGAGCGACCATGTCCAGCCATCCGGTACGGCGGGGACGGCCGGTGGTGGCGCCAAACTCATGGCCGATCCGGCGCAGGCGTTCACCGTCCTGGTCAAAGAGTTCCGTAGGGAAAGGGCCGCTGCCCACCCGGGTGCAGTATGCCTTGAAAATGCCATAGACCTTTCCGACACGGGTGGGGGCAACGCCAAGGCCTGTGCATACGCCGGCCGAAAGGGTGTTGGAAGAGGTCACAAAAGGATAAGTGCCGAAGTCGATGTCCAGGAGGGAGCCCTGCGCACCCTCGGCCAGGATGGGCGTCCCCTTGTCAAGCGCCTCGTTCACATAAACCTCGGAGTCGATAAACGGGAAACGCCGGAGGGCCTCCACCGCCGCCATCCACTGTTTTTCGTAATCCGTGATGTCAAAAGAGAAATCATACTGGGCCAGCAGGCCGAAATGCTTTTTCTTGAGGACATTATAGCGGTTCCGGAAATTCTTGGAGAGAATGTCGCCCACGCGCAGGCCGTTGCGGCCGGTCTTGTCCATATAAGTGGGGCCGATGCCCTTGAGCGTGGATCCTATCTTTGATTTGCCCTTGGCGGCCTCGCTGGCGGCATCCAGCACCCGGTGCGTGGGCAGAATCAGATGGGCGCGTTTGGAGATGAGCAGTTTTCCGCTCATGTCCACACCTTTAGACTCGATGGCGTCCACTTCCTGCATGAGGATGACAGGGTCGATGACGACGCCGTTGCCGATAATGTTCACCGTGTCTTCGCGAAAGATTCCGGAGGGAACGGTATGAAGGACAAAAGCGTTTCCGCCGAAAACCAGCGAATGGCCGGCATTGGGACCGCCTTGAAAACGGGCGACAATCTTATAGGAAGGAGTGAGCACGTCCACAACCTTGCCTTTTCCCTCATCCCCCCATTGGAGGCCGAGTACGATATCTAATTTGTTCTGTTCCATATTTGCAAATTTAACAAAAAAAAGAGTTCCTGACAATACGGATTTGGTATTTTCAGAATAATTGCGTATATTTGCGCCCGTGAACGAGATAGAGGACGGCGGTCCCCTATCTTTTTTTAGATTCTTCGCGCCCCCTCGGAGGGGCTCAGAATGACAGGAGCATGAACAAAGAACAAATCATACAGGCGGTAACGCCGGCCGTGGAGCAGCGGGGCTGCTTCCTTGTGGAAGTGAGCGTGCGCGCAGAGAATGACATCGAGATTGTCATCGAAAAGGAAGAGGGAATCGTGGACTGGGAAGACTGCGCCGCCATCGACAAGGTGATGCATGAGCATTTCAACCAGGACGAGGAAGATTATGCCCTCACCGTCTCGTCGGCCGGCCTGGACCGCCCCTTCAAGCAGCTTCGGCAATACCTCAAGGCCGTCGGCTCGCAGGTGGACGTCAAATTCAAAGGCGGGAAACGCCTTGTCGCCACCCTCCTTGCGGCAGACGAAGCGTCCGTAACCCTCCGCTATTCGGCCCTGGAAGCCGTGGAAGGCAAGAAGAAGAAAGAGAAAGTGGAACATACGGACATCTGCCCCCTTGCGGAAATCAATTCCGTCACTCCTTACATCGATTTCAAATAATATTCTATCATAATGGCTAAAGAAAAAGAAAAGGAAGTAACCTTGATTGACGCCTTCAAGGACTTCAAGGAAGAAAAGAACATCGACCGCGCCGTCATGCTGGGTGTACTGAAGGATGTATTCCTGACCCAGATTTCCAAGACCTACGGCAGCGCCGACAACTTCGACGTAATCATCAACGTGGACAAGGGCGACTGCGAAATCTACCAGAACTTCGAGGTGGTGGAACAGGTGGAAGACCCTGTCACCCAGATCACCCTGGACGAAATCAAGGCCGAGACCGGTGACGACGATTACGAAATCGGCGACAACTATGCCCGTAAACTGTCCCTGGCCTCCTTCGGCCGCCGCGGCATCCTGAACATCCGACAGAACCTGCAGGGCCGGATCATGGATATCGAGAAGGCCGACGTGTTCAAGAAATATTCCGAGCGGGTGGGAGAAATTTTCACCGGCGAGGTTTATCAGACCTGGAAAAACGAAGTGCTCATCCTGGACGACGACGGAAACGAACTCCGCATGCCCCGCAGCGAGCAGATTCCCGGCGAACGCTTCAAGAAGAGCGATTCCGTCCGCGCCATCATCAAGAGCGTGGAAATGAAGAACAACACGACGCCTTACATCGTGCTTTCCCGCACCACCGACAGTTTCCTGGAGAAACTCTTCGAAATGGAAGTTCCGGAAATCTACGACGGGCTCATCACGGTGAAAAAAGTGGTCCGCATCCCCGGTGAAAGGGCCAAGGTGGCCGTCGAATCCTACGACGACCGCATCGACCCCATCGGCGCCTGCATCGGTGTCAAGGGTTCCCGCATCATGGGTATCGTACGCGAACTCCGCAACGAGAATATCGACGTCATCCAGTGGTCCAGCAACCCGCAGCTGATGATTCAGCGCGCCCTCAATCCGGCCCGCATCTCCCGCATCGACCTCGGAGAAGGCCCGGAAGAGAAAATCAAGGTTTACATGCAGGCCGACGAGGTGAAGAAAGGCATCGGCAAGGGCGGCGTCAACATCAAGCTCGCCGGCATGCTGGTGGGCCGGGAAATCGAGGTCTGGCGTGAACTCCCCCAGAATGAGGAAGAGGAAGACGACGTGCTGCTGAGCGAATTCGACGACGTCATCGATCCTTGGGTGATCGAACGCCTGCAGTCCATCGGCTGCGACACCGCGCGCAGCGTCATGGCCCTCTCCCCCGCCGACATCGCCTCCCGGGCCGACCTGGAAGACGAAACCGTGGAAGAGGTGCTCCGCATCCTGCACGAAGAATTCGAGGACTAATCATTTAGACAAAAAAGGGGTTATTTATGGCAGAAATCAGACTATCGAAACTTATCAAACAATTTAACATCGGGCTTGACACCCTGGTGGACTTCCTCAATTCCAAGGGCGCCGGCATCGAAGGCGCCAATCCCAACATGAAAGTGTCGGACGAGTATCTTCCGGAACTTCACAAGAAATTCGGAAAAGACCTGGAGTTGAAGGAAGCGGCCGAGAAAGTGGATGTCAAACTCACCGAAATCCTGGACAAAGCGTCCAAGAAACAGGATATTGACGAGGACGAATTCGAGCCGGAACGCGTGACGGTCATCAAGAGCAACAATCTGTCCCGCAACGTCGTGGAACCCGAGCCCGTGCAAGAGCCCGAAGCGGAACCGGTCGTAGAACCCGAACCCGAACCCGAGCCCGTGCAAGA
>OCTW011429052.1_pt1 | contig 25681 bp, 14 predicted proteins | sample 1539671 | NCBI WGS metagenome assembly OCTW01 (sample SAMN02144230, study PRJEB22623) | gut metagenome | biome: sheep rumen | host: Ovis aries | place: New Zealand | reverse complement strand
CCTACTGCCTACTGCCTGATGCCTGGACAACCAAGCTTCAGGTCTTTGCATAAATCAAAGGGGCTGAGTTGTCACATTCATCATTGTCTTTCTTGTCAAATGCTTGTAAAATAAAGATAGTATGGGGATATCCCTGTATTTGACAATTTCATAAGAGCAGAGCAGGAGAGCATGTATGGCAGAAGATAGCCGTCAAAATCATCGTAACAGCAACCGGGATCAGCGCACGAGCAATCGATCTCATGACCACAGCCGATCGTATCGTCCTGCACGCAGCAGGGAAAATGAAGTTTGGTACGATGCTGAATGCAGCCTTTGTCACGAAGCATTTAAAGTTCCTTTTGAGCCGGATCCGGAACGCCCCATTTATTGCAAATCCTGTCTGCGTGCGTCGCGTGAGTCGAAGCATGAAACCGAGCGTGAGGTGCATGAGGAGCACCGCGAACCCGAATCTTATGAAATCACCTGCACCCATTGCGGCAAGCATGATACGGTGCCCTTCAGGCCTTACGAAGGGAGTGTCGTATTGTGCCGCGAATGCATGAGCAATCCGAACGTCGAACGCGTTGGCGGCAAGATTTATCATACGATTATCTGCTCTGTATGCGGCAAAGAGAATAAGGTTCCGTTCAAGCCGGATCCCGGCAGCCGCGTCCTTTGCCGTGAATGTCATGCCCAGGAGCGCGAAGCCAAGCAGCGTTCCCGCGAGTATTTTGCCCGGCATCATCCTTCGGTGGCGCACAATACGCGCGTTCGTATTGAGATTCGCTGCGAAAAATGCGGCAACATCGACACGCTGCCTTTTGTACCTAAAACGGATGGCCCGATTTTGTGCCGCCAATGCGCCGAGAATACTTTCGGCGACGAATGGGCACGCCGCAACCGCGTCAATGCTCAGGAATATCCGTTTACCTGTGCACGGTGTGCCGCCCAGGACTTTGTGCCCTTTAAACCCAAACCCAATCAGGAACTGCTGTGCCGTCACTGCCTGAACGAACAAGCCATTTTAAATCACAAACGCAGCGAAATGACGCGCCACGATGCATTTACATGTGTCAGAAAGAATACACCCAAGGATGAAAACGAGAATTCGTAAGGTTTTTTGATTATGGATTGCCGCTTTGCGATGCATGCGCGGCACTGGCGTCGGCTATTGGCAGAGCCAATACGCCTCCGCATTTTTTTTTGGAGCGAACACCCATCCTGCATTTTTTTTGATCTGATGCCTAATTTTAATCTGTCATAAAAAAAGGCTCTGTTTAACGAGTGTGGATATTTTTTCACAGATAACTTCCGTCCTGGCTTAGAGCTTGGAGCTGAGAGAATGGATTAACCACTCAAAGCTCAAAGCAATGAAATGATTTAGCTATCGGAACAAGTCGTATCCGCGGTGGTTAAACATAGCCTAAAAAAAAGCGCTGCGTATTGAGCAAAGCGAAAAGCAGCGCAAGAAGGGCGAATTGCCGCTCAGGCAATCGCCCGGAACACGAGCGTATTGCCGTATGGCAAAAGCGAGTGTAAAAAATTGTGTCTTTTTCATGCTGTGACATATAGCAAGTGGGGGGCGAAAAGGTTAAACTAATCAGATGTATGCCCTGTTTTTGTGAGGGCAGGACTGTCGTGGAGATAACATGCTAAAATTCGCTAAAATACTTGTCTTTTGCTCATTTGCGCTCGCAGGCGTTCATGCTTTTGCGCAAGATGCGGCTCAACCGCAAACCGAGAATCCATCTGCCGATGCGGCAAAGCCACAGGCCGAAGCAGCACCCGCCGATGCGGCAAAACCACAGGCCGAAGCAGCACCCGCCGATGCGGCAAAACCACAGGCCGAAGCAGCACCTGCCGATGCGGCAAAGCCACAAGCCGATGCGGCACCCGCCGATGCGGCAGCAGCACCGTCTAATGCGGCAAATGCGAATCAGGATAGCAAAACTGCTGAAGCCAAACCTGTCGAAGAAGCCAAACCGGATACCGAGATTCTGACCGAATCGCTTCTCGACAAACAGCTTCGCGAAGTAAGCACCAACCTCGACACATTGAAGGAAGATACGTTTACGACCAAAAGCCGCTTACTGCTCCTGAGGGAAGAGGTTCTGCAACGTTCTGTAAGCGGATCGCGTTTGCAGCTTCGCCACATGAATGATATGGGCGGGCAGTATGAACTGGTGCAGGTGTATTATGCCATAGACCATACACCTGTTTATTCCAAACAGGATACGTCAGGCGATTTGAACAAGCTGAACGACGAAGTTCTGTATGACCGGATTCTGGCACCTGGGGCGCATCAGCTCTCCGTTTTATACGTCTACAAAGGCAAGCCCTGGGGCGTTTTCCGTTATATGAAGGATTATACGTTCCGCGTCCAGTCGGGATACGACTTTAATGTCGAAGAAGGCAAAGCCGCCGAATTGATTGTCACTGCATCCGAACAGGGCAATTTCTTTACGGCATACGAAGAACGCCCGCATGTGACATTCAATTACCAACAATATGACCTGATTTCAGGCAATGCAGCGGATTCTGAACAACCCACGGGTAATTAGTATGAAACGACGAGAGATTTGTTTTGGCATCGCCGCTTTATTCAGCCTTCTGGGAACGCAGGCATTGGCTTCTCCAACGAATTTCCAGAGCAGCCTGCAATCCATCGAATCGGAACTCAATCAGGTTGAAAATGATTTTGCGGTCAGAAGCCGCTCCATCCATGTACCGGATTTGGAAGAGCGTCTGCAGGATGGCATTGTTCTTCAGGCATCCGGCGATCATCAGCGAGCAGAATATATTTTTATGGATATTGTCTCGCATGAGGAATGGCGAGGAAAACCGAGTTATCAGGCGGCCCAGCTGCAGCTGGCCCGATCGCTCTACGAAGATGGCTATTACCGTTTAAGTCAAAAACATCTCCTCGATCTGCTTCAGACGGGGGTCGGGGCGGAACGAACCGATGGCGTCATGCTTCTTCTTCAGGTCGTTCAGCACACAGGGGACTGGGCTGAAGTCAATATGGCGCTTGCCAATGCAACGGATTTCTCTAAAACGCCCGCTTACCTGTATATCATGGGACGCGCGATGTTTTTGCAGAATGAATACGAAACGGCATTTTCGTGTCTTCAAAGCGTCGGCCCCAATCAGGATGAATGGTCGGACAAAAGCGATTATTTGCTCGGAGTTTTGAATATCCAGATCGGCGATTTTGATACTGCTATGCGCCATTTTCAAACCGTAGCCGAAAGCACGCGGACTTATAAAAAAAGCAAGGAAGTACACACACTTGCCCAGCTGGCGATGGCGCGTCTTTATTATGAACAGACGCAATGGAGCAAGGCCATTGAGGCTTATCAGAAAGTTTCCGAGACGAGTGAATATTTCCCGGCAGTGCTTTACGAGATGGGATGGACGCACATTCGACTCGAGGATTATCAGGCTGCACAACAGAAATTTGAGCTTCTGTTATTGTCATATCCGAATGACCGGCATGCCCTTGAGACGCGCCGTCTTTTGGCGGACATCAAGCGAGAACTCGGACAATATGATGAGGCGGTCGCCTCGTATCAGACGATTGTCGATGAATTTGAGCCCATCATGAGCCAGATGGAGCACGAAGCGACCAACCTGAGTGCGCGCAAAAAAGATCTCCGGAGATCGATCGAGAATGAGCAGTATAATGAAATTCAGATTGTACCAGAACGTGCCAAGGGGATGGTAGAAGTTGGGGAGGATGTCGATCGCGTCGAGACGATGCTGCAATCGCTGACAGAGAGCGACAGCAATACATCGGAATCTGAAAAAATCGTCGAAGAAATCAACGCCGTTTTGCAGTCGAGTGATAACGTCAGAAATCTCCCGGAATTTCAGCAGTTTACGCATCGGGCTTCAGACCTGCGCATCAATACTTTGCTCGTGGCCTATGATTTTACGAAAAAATACCAAGGGACGACCCAAGAGATTGAAGGCGTCATCGACGATGTGACCAAACTTCCGAGAACTCAGACGGAACGAGAAATTCTGGCATCCTATCAGACGGCGGAACGAGAGGAGCGCGAAGCGCGCCTGCACCGGCTAAAACTTGAAACGCAGGGGCTTAAAAATCGCATCAGAATTCTGGAGTCCTGGATTGACGGCGGTCGTGCTGCCTCTCTTATGGATGACGAAAAGGAACGCATCAAATCTCAGATTGCTTTTCTGAGCAACCAGGTGGGCGAACTCAATAAAAAGCAGGGGGCCATCGAGTCCAAACTGGTGCAGCTCAGGAGCAGTCTTGGGGCCGGAGGGCTTGGGTTCCAGGAAGGACAAAAAAATGCCGATATTCTTTATGATGAGCTCGAGACACTTTGGAGTCAGGCGCTCTCTTCGGGTAAAGCGGAAGGCGATTATCGCTCGCTCATTGAGCGTTCCCGCGCCATTTTTATTCGCATCAATGGATTGAATAAGAATATTGATGAAAGCCTGAACGCACGTGTTGCGGATTTTAAAGCGCGCTTAAACCGCGAAGCCGAGTTGGTGAATGAAGAAAAGAACCGCTTTGCATCGATGAAATCGGATGTGGGAACGGCAGCCGGTGAGATTTCTGTCAAATACTGGCAATATGTTTATGAACAAGTCCGCGATATGGTGCTCAATGCCGACCTTGGTATGGTCGATATTGCATGGCTGCGAAAGGATGCCCGAAGCAAAGCACTTGCAGCTGCGATGGAAGAACGCAAGAAAGAGCGCGAAGTCCTCGAGCAGGACTTTAGACAGTTTCTCAAAGAATCCGGTCAGGACTGATTGAGAATTCTTAAGCGGGGAATGAATCGTGATTCATGAGATAAAGAATAAAAAATATCATTTTGCGCGGTTATGTCTTGCATTTGCATTGTTATGGCCAGCTCTTGATGCTTATGCTCAGGATGAGGCGCCGACTGAAGAAGCCGCAGAAACTGCGCCAGCCGAAGCTGCACCAGCCGAAACGCCTGCAGCCGAGCCATCTGCTGTCACTGAAGGCGATGGTGAGGGCAACACGGGGTCCCTTCGAACGATTGATCCCAAAACCCTCGAGGCCTATCAGGCCTATCGCAAAGCTGCCGAGCGCTACAAAGCCGAGATTAACACCTATCGACTCGATCTTCGGCGCGCCCTGATGACGGATTATCAAAATCGTCTGTCGAGTGTCGACAATGCATACGCCGAAAAAATTGCCCTCCTGCGCACAGAAGAAGCCGCCATGCGCGAAGATGTCATCGAACGCATGGAAAATTTCCTCAAGCGTTACGGTGAGACGCATCCCAATGCCGGAGATATTCTCTATCGACTCGCACGCCTTCATTATGAAAAGGCCGATGATCTCTATCTATCCTCGGATGGGTCGATGGAATATCCCGATTTTACGATTGCACTCGATTACATCGCCAGGCTGCAAAAGAATTTCCCGCAATACCCCCAGATGGATGGTGTGCTTTATCTCAAGGGATATTGCCTGTCCCAGATGGGCCGGCAGGATGAAGCACGCGATGCCTTCCTGACACTTTCGAATGCCTATCCCGACAGCCCACGCCGTGCCGAAGTACTGACCCGAATCGGTGAATACTACTTCTCCAAATCCCAGGATGCCATTCTGGGGCTTGGCGGCGAAATTATGTGGAATGAGGCGCTCAAATACTATACCGAAGCGGTTTCTCTGGGGCCCGAAACATCTGTCTATGATCGTGCGCTCTACCGCAAGGCATGGACCGAATATTATACCGAAGATTACGACAGCATGATCAAGGACTTCATCGACCTTGTCGGCTATGCGGATAATGTGGCCAACGGCAGTGCCCTGCGAAGTGAAGCCATCGACTTTATGGCTGCCGCTTTGGCCGAAGAAGACTGGGATCTTAGCGACAGTGTGGCAGTCGATCCCGATTTCGGTATGAAGCGATTCAATAAATACCTCAATTCGGGAGCACCGTTCGAATCTGAGGTTTTACGCAAGTTTGCCGATACGCTCATGGAACAGACACGCTATGAGCATGCCGCCGAAGCCTACGAGGAATACATTAACCGCGGTACATGCGCGCCTGATTTGCCAGAAGTTATCCGAATCTATGTGGCTGCACTCAATTACTCGGGCAAGATGGACAAAGCCGCAGATGAACAGGGGCGCATCGACTCCCGTATTGGTGCCGATTCCGAATGGTACAAATGTCAGGAAAGAGAAGGCAATCTCGAAGCCATTGCTGCGGCAACACTTGCTTCTCAGCAGGCACTTAAAAACTCCATCATGGCTTACCATGACAGAGTAACCAAAGCCGAGGATGACGTCCGTATTGCACAGGAATATCTCGAAGATCCCAAGCTTTCTGTCTCGGAAAAAGCTCAGGGACAACGTCAGCTTGATCTGGCCAATCGCAAACTCATCGAAGTCAATGCTGAACTCGCCGATATTACTGCGACGTTCGTCAAGCGTTATCCCAATGACGAAGAGAGCTACAATTATCGCTATCTGTTGGGACAAGCTTATTTCTATTCGGAACAGTACGAGAAATCGATCGATGCCTTTATGGCAATCCGCGATGTCGAGAATACGCGTTATCAGGCCGATGCAGCCCGATATGTTGCCGATGCTTACGAAATTATCGTTACAAACAGAGCCGAAGGAAATGATCTCTATATCTATGCACTGCCGATACAGAATCTGATTGAACGCGTCAACTCCAAAAAAATGACGCTCGAAGAAGCGCCGACGAGCATTCTCCTCTCACAGAGCATTACGTCATACACCAAGGACGAGATCGATGCCGAGCTCAAAGAACGCAGTGGGGGAACAAAACCCAGGCAAATGCCCGAAGATGTTCAGAAGCTCATCGATGCACGTGAAGCCTTTAGTGAAATCGAAAACAAAACCGGAAATGCTGATAATCCCGATGCACTGGCACCGCAATATCGCTATGATAATGCCATGATATACTACAATTATGGCAATTTCGAAGAAGCTGAAAAACGCTTTAACGATATCATCGAGAAAAATCCTGCCTCCCAGCATGCCGCCAGTGCTGCAGAAATTATCATTGCCGAATACGATTTGCGCGGCGATCTCGACAAAGTGGCCGAACTTTCGGATCAGTATGCCAACATGCAGCTCGGAAGCGCTGATTCCGATTCGATCGTCAATTCGAGATTTAAAGACAAGAAATACAATGCCCTCTTTAAGAAGGCATTCAATTTGTTCGATAACAAGCAATATCTCGAAGCGGCAGACGAATTTATCAAGATTATCAACGAAAATCCGACCTTCGAGCACAATGACCGTGCACTCTACAATGCGGCCTATGCATACGAACAGATGAAACACTACGACAGTGCGATGCAGTTGTATCGCCGTGTCCTCAATGAATACGGTGATACCGAAGAAGCCGTCAATGCGCTCTATCGAATCGGCGTCAATGCCGAAAAATTCTTCGATTTCGATACGGCTGTCGATAGCTTCCTTTCGCTCTATAACAATAAGAAGCCGCTGTACCAGGGCTTTAAATATCGCGTCAATGCGCTTCGAAATGCAGCAAAAATTAAAATTCTCATCGAAGACAAAAAGGGCGCAGCAGAACTGCTCGAGCGTTATCACAAAGACTTCCCAGGGCAGTCGGATGCACCGCAGTTCCTCTATGAAGCAGGCCGTTCCTATGCAGAACTCGGCAAATTCAGTGAGGCACAGCGCATCTTTAGCGAGTTCAGGAAGAAATATGCATCGGATCCAAAGATGCGAGCCTACGTCATTGCGGCATACGTTGTCGAAGGCGATCATTACCGCAAGACCAATCGCATCAAAGATGCCAAAACCGCTTATGAAACGGCTCGTGCCATGTACCAGAATGCGCCCAAATCTTCCGGTGCCATCGGACGCGATAACGCTGCAAAAGCTGCATACGCTCTGAGTGAGATCGATTACGAGACCTGGAAAGACAAGAAATTTAAGGGCAAAATGCAGTCCATGATGTCCCAGCTCAAAGAACACATGGCCGAAATGAAGCGCATCTACGGTGAATTTGCGCAGGTCATGACATACAATAGCCCGATCTGGGGTATTGCCGCGCGTTATGCCATCGCCCGCATGATGCACGAGCTCGTCAATGATCTCGAAGAAATGCCCAGGCCAAACGATATTCGCGAAGGCAGTGATAACCATCTGGCATTCCTGGCTTCGATGAGCGATATGGCTACAGGTACCCGCGACGAAGCCATTAAGATGTATCAGTTGGCGATCGATGCCTCGCGCATGGCCGGCATCAGTATGGAATGGACACAAAAGAGTATCGATGGCCTCAAACAGCTCGATCGAACCGCCAGCAACCAGGAACGTCTTGCACCCATGCAGTTTACACATAGCTCAGGGCCACTTGTTAATCCATCCGTATTTAAACAGCAGGAAATCGAAAAAGCCGAAGCCGAAGCCGAGGCTAAGGCCGCTGCTGAAGCCGCTCGCAATGCGGATGAACCCGATTTTGGAGGAAGTAAGAAATGATTTCAAAACGCTCCATCTGGGCTGGTGCCATTTCACTGGCCATCGCATTTTCGGGATGCGCCTCTGATAAAGATAAAAAATCGACCAAAACCGCAGCGGATGTACAAAATTCATCTGCTTCGGATGCGTCGTCATCCGGTGCCAAAAGTTATGCCATCGACGAGAATATGCCTAAAACCAAGGCCGTCCGTACGGTCTATAATCTCGAGAATATCGATGCCGGTGCGCCGCAAATCGAAAGTGCACTCAAAAATGCCAACGATGGCAATACATCTTCTGCAATTTCGACGCTTCAATCCGTTACAAACAGCAATAACAAGGCATTTCTGGGGCACTACGACCTCGGTGTGCTCTACGAAAGACAGGAAAATTACACAGGAGCACGCAAAGCATACGAAGATGCACTTCGCGCTGAACCCAAATTTACTCCGGCACTGCTGCAAATCGTAAGGATGGATATTCGAAACGGGAATATCAATTCTGCGCTTAATACGGCCAATCAGTACATCTCCTCGCAGCCCGATGTTTTTAGTCATAACTATGCAAGGCTCGAGGTCATGATTGCCAACAAGCAGTACGATGAAACCATTGCGCTCATCAATGCCCTGCTCAAACGCGACGAAGCCAACCCTAAACTTCGATACTACCTCGCCCAGGTCGAATTTGAGCGCAAACGCTACCGCCTTGCAGAATTCATCGTCGGCGAATCCCTCGAAATTGACCCCGATGATTATGAAGCGCTCTTCTTGCGGGCGCGCATTCACGATGCTCTGAGCACCGAAGATGTGTCGCTCATTCCCGGCATTGCATCGACACTCGATCGCGTACTCGAACTTAACCCCGATCATCTCGAAGCACTCTGGATGCGCGGCGTCATTTATTATGAAGCCAGCAACTACGATAAGGCCGAACAATTCTTTCGCCATATCATTGAACTCAACCCGAGTACCGTCGGTGCCTATATCAATTTGGCCAACACCCTTAAAACGCTCGACAAAGGCCCAGAGGCGCTCAAACTCCTCAACAAAGCTAAAGAACTGGCTCCCAACGACGGACTTGTCGATTTCGCTCTGGGGACGCTCTACCTCAATATCGAGCTCATTCACCTGCCCGATATCAAAGATATGGATCGACTAAAACTGGCTCGTACCATGTTCGAAAATGCTCAAAGCCACTGGACCGAAAAAGATGATGTCGCACTGGCAAAAGGTTATATCCGAACGACCGACGATGCCATCGAAACCTTACAGGCCATGCTCGATGCAGAAGCGCTCTTTGGGCCATCCAAAGACGCTGATTCCGGCAATTCTGCACAAGAGAACAAATCCAATGAATCTTTCACGGTCGATTGAGGTATATCATGAAACGTTTTTTGCTCATCAGTCTGCTTTGCCTCATCCCTGCCACCTCTTTTGCACAGGATAAAGATGCACAAAAAGCAGCACCGGTTTCCTTTGAACTCGATGAAGAAAAGCTGACGATCGAAGCCGATATCCCGTCGGTCGATCTCATCATTTCTTTTCGCGAGATTCAGGAACGAAACCGCTCGATGAAATCGTCTTTCCTCGATGAAATCGTCAAAAGCGCCAAGGAAGAACCTTTTTAATAATGTATAATGCATAATGCATAATGCATAATTGGAATGCAGAACTCAAGGGCGAATCTGAAGCTATCGGTGAATGATGTTCAGAATGAGCAATAGGTATGCAAAACTCAATGGCGACTTTTTAATAATGTATAATTTATAATGCATAATGCATAATTGGTATGCAGAACTAAAGTGTGCTTCTGAAGCTAAAAAGCTCCAATCTTTAGGAATAAACTTAAGAATACTCTAACTGCTAACTGCTAACTGCACATTGTCAATTCTGGTTGTTCGAATTAATAATATCTCTGGTGGTAATTGCTTCGTGGCGATAGCGCGCCTTGGGGTTCTTTTCACCGGCAGTAATGATAATCGCTTTGTGCGGACAGTTTTGTATACATGCCAGGCATAATTCGCATTCGCCTTTGGGGACAGCCTTCTCGCCAGGTATTGTATAATTCTTGCGCGGACACACGCGCATACAGGCACCACATGTGATACAGGCATCGGTAACCGTAAACCATTCTTCTGCCAATGCATGAATTCCATCAGCCTGGAATGGGCCGGTTTTTTCTTCTTTGCGCTTATTCCAGCGTTCGATATCTTCTTCGGCAACTGCTTCGATATATTTTTCGCGTTTTTCGAGTGATGTTTTGATCTTGGCGAGATTTGCAGGAATGTTTTTATCCATCTTCTTCTGCTCGTCCATATCAAAGACGGGCAGCCAGTTGTCTACCATCAAAAGCGTTGCAATATAATCGAATGTATAACCTGCCGCTTTGGTGATATCATTCCAGATATTGACGGCATTGCCTGCTTTGTTGCCATACGTTGCAATCGCAAAGAAATAGTTGGCTTTTAGCTTCGCAGTTTGTATAAATTTGCGCACCATATTGGGAGGCATCATGCCATAGACGGGATATACAAAACCAATTTCTTCAGCTTCGTATTCGAGTTGGTTCAATTTCATTGCCTGAGGAATGCTGATGATATTCTCTGACAATTCCTTTGCGACATACATACAATTGCCGGTTCCGGTAAAATAGAACACGATACGTTTGCTTTTTTCGGGCTTGGCAGCAGCTTCATTGTTCACTTGTTCACTGTCATTTGCCTGAATATCCTTTCCCGGATTGTTGGTTTCGGGGGCTTGGTTGGCTAGATTATCTGTTTTAATTTCGGGTTCTTTTTTATTGCATGAAGTGATTCCGGCAAAGCTGCCAATCGCTGCAGCTGCTGCGACACCAAAGAGTTTAAGTGCATTTCTGCGAGAGATGTTTTCTGACATGGTTGTATAGTTTGCAGGTAAAATGTGAATGGATACGCGGCATCTGCTTATGATTGCCACTGTATATATCTTCGGTTTTGTATGTTGCCAGACCAAAACAGTACCAACAACATGCTAAAACTACAAAATTAGCCAATAAAAGCAAGCATATTATTTGCTGATTGTTAAAGAATATCTGGCGATTTTGATAATCACCTGTTCCCACAAAGCGAGAGAGAATTCGTTTTTTGTTTATTATGATGATTCGCATGCTATCTCGCCTATGAGCTGTGTCTGCGACACAGCTCTTTAGGCTCGATACGCTCTGCGAACGCCGGCTATCGGCTGCGCCGATACGCCTTGCGAGCCACCGCTATCGGCTGCGCCGATACGCAGTGATATAGTATTTGATATTTTGGGGAATTTCATTTACGATAAAAATCGGTTATGACTTTGAATAAAGCATAAATATAAGACTCTTTGTTTCGTAAGCATGATAAGGGCGGTTGGGGGATTGATCACTTTCGTCATTTTTAGATTTGTTAAATACTGGAGGATAGATATGAATAAAAGATTGTGTCTTGGGCTTTCAATTGTGTGCGCTTTGTGGATGACTTCGTGCGGTGATTCGGGATCGGACAAAGGGGATTCCGGAACAGACAAGATTGATGTTCAAGTCGGAGAAGCTTGTGATGCGAATACATTTGCGCAAACTTGCGATGGAAATCGCCTGATATACTGCCGCAACGATAAAGTTGCTATAGATGATTGCGCAACACTCGTTTCGGATGGTGGCTTGTGTGTCACGTTTGCACAACCGGAAACGAGCGTGCCCTGCGATGAAGAAGACGAAGAGTGTATCAGTAACAACCAGTCGATCTCCGGTAAATCTACCTGTATTTCCGCGGCAAAAGAATGCACAGTCGAAAACGATATTCAGGTGCAGTGCAAAAAGGGGGCTGCCGGTATGACCTTCATGCATTCCTATCAATGTATCAAGGCTGAGGATGGGCGATTGTTCTATCGTCATGTGTCGCAAGAAAAATGTCACGATGGATATGGTGTCTGTTCTCCAGATAACAAATGTCTGGAACCTGTTTTCTGCGAAGATGGATTTGAAACACATTGCGAAGGCGATATACTTAAAAAGTGCAATAAGAATAGATTGATGACATCGGATTGTACAACGTATAATACACCTCGTGTATGTTCGGTCATCGATGAAACCCCAAAATGTCTGAGTCCCCAAAAGGAATGTACACAAGAGGGTGAAGAAATCGTTACAAGCTGCAATACTAAAACCGGTAAGGAGTTTATCTCTGTCTGCATGCGTGCCGAAAATGGAAAATTATATTACGAGTCGTCAGGCTCCAGACTGTGTTTAAGCGGATGCAATGAGGATGCGACGGCGTGCAAACCTGCCTCATGTACAAATGTTGGTGAAAAACAGGAGAAATGCCGGCTTCAGGGTACATCTGCGACCTATGTAGATACTTATACATGTACAGAGAAAGATGGTGCCAAAGTATTGGTACTCACTTCCACCGATAAATGTGATAACGGTCATGGTACATGCTCCGAAGACGGCAAATGTATTCCTGCCGAAGATTGCGAGACGAAATCTTTTGAATCCAGATGTGATGATAGTGTCGCCGTCAACTGCACAGCTAAAAAAGTTCGCTATAACCACTGCGATCTCGCAACTACGCCTAAGATCTGTGCTGTCGTCAATGATAAGGCCAGCTGTTTTTCGGCCGATTCGGATCTTTGTTCGGCGGCAGCCGAAGGTGAAGAAATTGTGACGAACTGCAATGCCAAGTTAAGTAGAGAATTTCATAAGAAATGTACAAAAGCAAAAGACGGCAATTTCTATTATGTCAGCGCAGGTTCGCGTGAATGTACAAATGGATGTAATGCGGAAGGCACGAAGTGCAATTAGCAATTAGCAATTAGCAATTAGCAATTAGCAATTAGCAGTTAGCAATTAGCAATTAGGGATGCAATTATCTAATAATCGATACGCCTGGAAGGCGCTTCATTCGTAGATATAGCCGGGTGGGTGAGCGCTCTGCGCGCAACTCGCGAGCCAAAAAAAAGCACCGCGTATTGGCCAGCGGCCAATAGCGGTGCTGTGAAGCCGTATGCGCCTTGCGGCGCATAGGCGGAACGATATCCAAACTATATTTACGGTGTCGCCGGCTTGCCTGTATCGGTCAGGCTGCACTTGGCATCGAGATGATAGAGTCTGGATGCGTTGTTTTCTTCGTCGCATTCGCCGATATTGTCACCGAAGTCGACGACATAATAGATATCGGCACCGGAGGAGAGATCGATGGTTTCGGAGGTCGGTTTGCCGTCGGCATCGAGCACCACTTGGTCGATCCATGTGAATTTGACGGTTGCGTGTCCGCCTGCAGGCAGGGACATGTCGACGGGAACGACGCCGATGAGTTTATCGCCGGCGCTGTTATCGACGTAGAAGCGAACGACGAAGCTCGTGCTCGTTCCGATGGTGCCGCGGTTTAGCACGAGTGCATCGAAGTGAATGTACATCGGGCAGTTGGCATCATTGACGTAGAGCTCACGCGGGAAGAAGTCGGGGGCATTGTGGATGCCGCTCGGCTGGATGTTCTGGCGATAGTTGTTGTACTTCATCTTCTGGTAACTGGCGGCATGGTTCCAGTTGGGGGCGACGCCATCGAGCAGCCAGTGGGCCTGAGTTTCCTTAGGTACATTGCCGTTTTCCTCGATGTTGGAGATATGGTACTGGTGCTGGTTCCAGATGCGTCTCGAACGAACCCATTTGCGATCGGGGTCGTACCAGACGTTTACGCCGCGGGTCTTGCCGCTGAAGGTGACATCTTTGCCGTCAATTGTCGTGGTATAGTCGGCACCTTCCGCGTCGGATGCCACGACGATTTCGGTTTCGCCATCGCCGTCGACGTCTGCAATAATGGGATATTCCCAGCCCGTCGCCGAATAGTTCGGTCTTTCGAAGATGATGGTCGGCTTGGTGTAACCATTCGCCGGTTTTTCCTGATCGCTCTTGCCTTTGTAGACGCGGAGTCTGGTTTCGTCCGAGTAGACGACTTCGGCGGTACCGTCGCCATCGAAATCGAACACGCTCGATCCTGTGACAGCACTCGAATAATCCTGTGTCTTACCGTCGGCCCAAAGGACTTCGCCACCGGTCGGTGTGCCATCGTTGCTGTAGACAATATAATAGAAGCGAGCTGCGAGACCGACATCAGGGATGGTGTCACCATCGAAGTCGGCGATGACGGGGTTGCCGCCACCGGAGGTATTATGGGTTTGGCCTACGCGGCTTGAATCGACAGGGATCTTGAGGTCTTTGGCTTTTTTGACAGACCATGCACCATCTTTGAGATAGACTTTCCAGAATTCGAAGCTACCGCCATTGGTACCGCTTATCACCATGGCGAGTTCGGGGACGAGCTCACCATCGGCAGCGGCAGTGTCGCTGTCGGGCATGAGATCGGCGACTGCCACGAAGGAAGCCTTGCCCCCGGCGAGTGAGTTATCGGCAAGGAGAGGTTTGCAATTGGCATCGTAGATCATTTTGGCGGTTACGATTTCCTTGACGCCATCGCCGTCCAAATCGAGCAGATGTGGCATGCTCCAATTCTTATTGCGCGTTTTGCCGTCGATTTTGACATCATCTGCAATCTGCTCACATCCCGGGCGCCAAACGAGCTGTTTGGTGGCGGGATCGACCATGGCTACGCCGTAGTTGGTCGCAATGGAGGGTGTTTTATCGTTGGCCGGATCGAGGTATGCAATTGCGGGTGTATACGTTTTGGTCTTGTTGGTAATGTTGAGTGCATATTTCTCGACGAGTTTGTAACCACCGCCATCGGCTTCGAGTTTGAGGATCTGGAGACGGTCATTTTCGCTCTGATTGGCAAAACCATCCTGCGGAAGCTTGCATTCGCTGCGATTGGCTGTGCAGTGGCCGTTGGTACCGGCGATGAGCTCTGGGCCATCGGCCTTATCGAGGATGGGATCATCGACGTCGGCAATGGCGAGATCGTGAGGATACGTCGAATAGATGGCTTCGGAGGAGGCGATTTCGGTGCACTTGCCGATTTCATCATCGAGGCTGATCAGGCGAAGTACGCTGCCGGCCTGGGTATCGGGGCCATGGCCGTTATCGCGGTTGTACGAAATGAAAGCCAGGACGGGCTTGTCTTTTTCGTTAATGACGCCATCCTTGTTGGTATCGATGAGCGGAGCCACGAGCGGGGTCACAATGACATTGGTGGAAGAAGCAAATTTGGACGGTTTGCCGCCGGGCAGACAGCTAGGCCATTGATATTTTAAGCTCGTATTGGTGAAATCTTCGGCACTGGCAGATTTGGAGCAAATATCGGCGACATCGTCTGCATTGATGCATTTGTTTGTGATGGGATCACAATATTTGTCGTAATCGCAGTCGGAGTTGGTTGTGCACTCGTGATTGTCCTCGGTTTGCTTGACGCATTTGGGGAACACGCACAATTCATCTGCATTGCAGCAATGCTCTTTGAGGGATTCGTCCGCCACAGAGACATTGTCATAATAGCCGCAGCGTTTGGTGGCATCCTCGCATGTGATGCGGCAAATATTATCGACGCAGGTATAGCCGGGATCGCATTCGGGGCGGCAAATTGTCGTGGGATCTTTGCATTCGCCGTTGTAAAAGACGAGGCCATCGGTGCATGCGGGAACGCAATTTCCATCTTTGCAGATGGTATCATTCTTACATGTTGGGTTGCACTGTTTGTCAGGGTCGATCAACGTTGGGTCGACGCATGCGCCTTCGATACAAACCATCGGGCTGACGCATTCGGGCGCACAGAAATTGGGATCGACGCAGTGATTGTTGACGCAGACTTCGCCCTCGGGGCATGCCGGACTGCATACGCTCGGATTGATGCATTTGCCGTTGATGCAGAGTTCGCCTTTGGATGCATCGCATTCGGGATCGCAGTCGCCCTTGGGCACGCACTGGTTATTGTAGCAAATCTGGGTTTTGTCGTTGCATCGCGGGGTGCAAATCTGTCCGGGAACAGGGCGGCAATCGTCGTAGGCACAGACTGTTTCGCCGGCACAAATGGGCGTGCAGACCGGTTTGGGGTCGATGCAGACACCACCGATGCACAGCTGTTTATCGGTGCAGGCAGGATTGCATTCTGTCGTGACGCACACGCCATTGATACAGACCTCACCTTTGGCCGGGTCACATGCGGGATTGCAGGAATCGTCTTTTTTGATGCAGGTATTGTGGACGCATACTTCGTCTTCTTTGCATTCGGGATCGCACAAACCATCGGGATCTTTGCATGTTCCATGGTCGCAGACTTTGCCTGCCGGGCATCCGAGCTTGCCGTCTTCTTTGCAGAAATTCGGGTCGTAACAAACGCCGTTGAGGCATTCCTGGCCCTCGGGGCATTTGGCGCTGCAGACACCGGGTTCTTCGCATTTCTTATTGATGCAGACGGCGCTGTCACCACATTCTTTTGAGCAGTCCGTGCCCGGAGTGATGCATGCACCATTAAAACAAACCATGCCTTCTGCGCATTTGGGGCTGCAGACGTTGGATTCGGGGTTGGTGCACTGCAGGGCACTGCCTTCGGGATCGACCGGTCGGTTGATGCAATACTGGTCATCGAGGCATTGGACGGGTGGTTCCTCGGCTTCGCATACGCGTTTGGGATCGATGCATACGCCGCCGACGCATTCCTGATCGGGGTGGCATGCCGGATCGCATTCGGATTTGCGAGGCTCGCATTTGCCGTTGACGCACACTTCGGTCGGCTGGCATGCGGGATTGCAGTCATCCGTTCCGGGGTTGGCAATGCATGTATTCTGGAAGCAGGTTTGGCCATCTTCACACTTGGGATCGCACGTATCGTCCGGAATAATGCAGCGTCCCTCTACACAGACGCCGGGAGCCGGGCAGTCGAAGCAGTAATTGGGATCGGTGCACACACCGTTGAGGCAAATCTCTGTGTCTTTGCATTTCTCAGTGCATTCGCCCGGGGTTTCGCAATCGCCATTGATGCAGATCTCGGTAATTTTGCACTGATCGCTGTCGCATCCGCCATCGGGATTGACGCAAATGCCGTTAAAACATTTTTTGCCGTCCTTGCAGCTTGGGACGCACAGATTGCCGGGATCAAAGCATGCATCGGGGGGAACTTCCTCGGGAACGCTGATACAAATGTCCATCTCATCGCATTTGACCAGGACATCATCGGACGTCGGTGTCTGAACCGTCGTTTCGCAATGGGGTTTGGTGTCTTTGCACACGCTGTTGACGCATACTTGTTCACCCGTACAGTCGGGCACGCAGATATTGGGGATGACGCATTCCTTATTGACGCAAATGGCTTTGGGATCATCGCAGGAACAATCGTCGGGTTTGGGTTTTATGCATGTTCCCTGGAAGCACAGTTCGCCATTTTCACAGGCAGGGGAACAACCGTCGGGACCACTGCAGATGCCATTGATGCATTGCTGGCCGGGAGGACATTCGGGATCGCAGAAATTGGGATTGACGCATTTGCCATTGATGCAAATGAGTTCTCCGGTGCAGCTGGGGTTGCAGACGCCAGGTTCTTCACAATTGCCATGAACACAGACCGAACCGTCGGCGCACGTCGAACTGCAGTCCGTACCCGGTGTGATGCAGGTGCCGTTAAAACACTCGAGCCCGTTGGCACAGGTCGCATAACAATGGCTGCCGGGATCGCGGCATTCGGCACTGCCATCGTAGACGGTACAGAATTGATCCGGGGCACATGTCTGCCCTTTTTCGACACAATCGAGTTTGGGCGCGACACAAATGCCATTGACGCAGAACTGAGGTGCAACGCATTCGGGATCGCACTGATCGATGCTCGGCGTCACGCATTCATTGTTGATGCATATATCCGGATGGGTACATGCTGGGTTGCAGGAATTGTTCGTGTCGACACACACGAGGTTAAAGCAGGATTCTTTCGTCGTGCATTCGGGATTGCACTGCCCCGGATCGATGCAGCGTCCGGCAACGCAGGTTTGGCCAACGCAGGCCGGCTTGCAGAACTGCGGGTCGTAGCAAATGCCGTTGATGCAGGCCAGGCCGTTATTGCATGGTGTCTTGCAGACACCCGGGGTGACACAGCTGCCGTTCATGCAAACTTCATCATTCGAACATCCCGGATCACAATCATCCGATTCGAGCACACAGGCACCATTAAAACAAACGCGGCCTGCGGCACACGTCTGATGGCAAATATTTCCGGACGGCACGCAGGTATTATCTAAATCGGCGACACAGAACTGATTGCCCTGGCAAACATTGCCGCCGTCGTCTTCGCAGATGCGCCATGGATCGATGCATGCACCATTGATGCAGACTTCGTCGCTCTTACATGCTGGTTTGCAGCCATTCAAAGGAAGGCATTCGCCATTGATACACTCTTCGTCTGCCCCGCATGCAGGATCACAATCGGTGCTTATTTTTACACATGCCGAATGAAAACACATCTCTCCTTCGTCAGCTTTGCACGCTGGCGAACAGTCACCATGCGGAATACACACGCCATTCACACAATCACCGTCGATACAATTGTCGCAGGATGTATCCTGTTGATAATGGAATACCCAGCGATGATCGGTGATTTCGTCGTTACATCCGCATGCAACGACGACCCCCATAAACAACGTGATGAACGTTGCTTTCTTTCTGTTTGTCATTAAAACCTCCTTTTTTGGGACCACATGTGGGCGTAATGGCGCCCTTCCAGTCAAGAATCTATTTTTAGAGATTTTAACGAATGAAATCAAGGAACGGGCAGATTATTCGAAATATTTCGAAAAAATATTTTTTTCGTAAATTTTGTTCCTTCGTCTATGCGCCATCAGGCGCATACGACTCGCTTTTCGGGCTATTGCGCTCTGGTGCCGGGCCACTACCCGCACCAGAGCGCAATACGCCCTTTGGCGCCCGGCTATGTGACCATACGCCGGGCGTGTATTATTCTGTCTCCTCCCAAAAGATTGCATAATGATTAGGCTATGTTTAACCATCGTGGATATGACTTATTTCGATAGCTAAATCATTTCATTGCTTTGAGTTTTGAGCTTTGAGTGGTCAATCCATTCTCTAAGCTCTAAGCTCTAAACTAGGATGGAAGTTATCCGTGAAAAAAAATATTCCCCCTCGTTAATCAGAGCCAATGATTATAGCTTTGCTTTTAAAATGGTCTCGATCATGCGTTTGTAATCTTCGGCATAACTATGATTGAAGCTGGATAGAGCACTGACAAGTATGTAGGACTCAGAGCCATTGAGAATGACGACTTTATAAGAAGATGAATTCTTCGATCTGCGTTCGACGATATTGACCGGCGTGTCCTGGTAGGAACGATTGTAAATTCTGTATTTTCCATTTTTTCGGAATCCGCGATGAATCTCGAGCCTATCCCTGAAAATTCGAATCCAGACTTTGGTACGGGTCATGAGTGCGCAGTAAAGAAACCACGCGCCAATACCACCGAACATCAGCACGATGATAAACTCAGGATTGCGAGTCATAAATAATATCAACATTGCCCAGCCTACAAAGAATGTCCCCAAAATCAGATCTATGATCCCCACCGGCTGTCTGGTAACGAGGGTGCGCAAGTACTCAGAATCCCTGATCTCGGTGTCATATTCCCAATGCGCTTTGGAAATAGTGTGAAGTTCATCGAGGGAGTGAATGACTGGAATGTCTATCAGGTATTGACTGTGCGGCAGTACTTTATCGAGTTCGGATGTGAGCTCCGGAGCGTTGCCCCGTGTGGAAAAAGGCTGTTCTGCAACTTCATTTGGATCGAATGATTCCCCATTGGCACCGAGTGGCGCATGAATGGACAGTTTTGAATCTTCTTCTTCCGTTTTTTCTGTGTCGATTTCGATGAGATCGCTTCGATCTGTTCTGCGTGCACAGGCATGGCATATCTTGCTGGAACCACGCAATTCGTCATCGCCAATGACTTCACGGCATTCGGGGCAAACTGTAAATTTCATTTGGGACTCCTAAATGGCCTGAGCAAATCCGTTTGTAAAACAAAAAACCGATCAGGGCAGAAACATTTCTGTGGCACGAAGCCATGATGATAGTAATATGGATTTCTAGTGAAAAATCTACTATAATATAGAGGGGATGCCGTTACAGGGTGTGCATTTGCATGGAGAAAGCTATGGCGCGGTGGAATTTTGCTCTTATGATTGCAGGGATCATGGTTTGTTCAGCTGGTTGTTCGCTTTCGTCCCTGCCGGATTGTTATGAGGGGGAAACGAGATGCGGCCTGGGGGATGACAATAAACCTTTTTTGTCAGTATGCAGAGATGGCGAGTTTGTCTATTCGAGGGCTTGCGATTATGGGTGCCATGAGGACAAATGTGCCGAGGCAGAGGACTCCGCGTGTGCAGAGGGTGAAAAGCTTTGCGTCGATCCCGACACCCAAAAAATGTGCAAAAATGGCAAATGGAGCTTTATTCCCTGCAGCAATCATTGTGAAGATGGTGAATGCGCTGCGAAGACCTGTGAAGCGAGTAATCCCGTGTGCAGCGATGCATACCACATTGAACGATGCATCGAGGGCATTACCGAACGGGAAGAATGTGGCAATGGCCAGGAATGCAAAGAAGGTCTGTGTCTCACTGTTGGTACAGAGCCAGACCCTCCGACGCTCAATCCCGAAGACGAAACCCCAGGTGCAAAATGCGATGAGACTTATATTGCGCACTGTTCGAAAGATGGGACAGCTGGTTATAATTGTATTAATGGTCAGATTGTGCAGGAGAACTGTACCGATTCGCAATGTATTGCAACGGAAGGCAAGGCTTCATGCGAAGCACAGACAGGGGCTGCATGCAGCAAAGAGAGCGATACCCCCGTCTGTTCGGAAGACAAAAAGACCGGCAGGTACTGTATAGATGGCAAATGGGCGAGTATCACATGCGAAGGCGATACGCTATGCAGTCTGGACGAAACGAGCAAAAATAGCATTAGCTGTAAAGACCCCGGTGACATTGAAGTCCCCCAGGTGTGTGATGCCCTGTCTGGTGATACGTTTGTCATCTGTTCGGGAAAAGGTATTCTGGAATATAAAAATAGGACGAAATTTAATATTAAAAAGATAATATTTAAAGGTGATATCAATCTTGCGGATGCCTTAAAACCTGACATGGATGGTGACTCATGTGAATGGAAAGACTGGAAATCAATGATCGTTCCCGATGGTACAGAAATCATTGGTCTGGATAATGCGACCATAAAGTTCATTCAAGGGTCTATGCGATGTACTTTGCCCCAATCATTTTTCTATAATATTATCGCAGGAAAAATAGAGGGGATTCATTTTGATATCGATTACGCTGGAACCGGTGCAGCGGTTCTCGTTAATACTTTTAAGAGCTCGGTCATGGAGAATGTCACCATTACCGGCAACGCCACGCAATTGCCGACTAACAATTCTGGCAATTCTGGCATAGGGGATTATGCTCTCATCAAAAATGGTGAGAAATTTAAATTGAAGGATGTCACTATCGATATGACAAAAATGTGGGGGTATGGTAATCCCATGGGCGGTGTTGTTGGCAAAGCCGATGGTGGGGAGCTTGATGGAGTCCATATTACATTTAATGAATTGATCAACCATGGTGCAAATGCTGGTCTGGGAGGGATCATTGGTGAGATGTCACAGCCATCACAAAAGATGACAATATCCAATACATCTTTGATTATAAATCATGCTGAGATCCAATCTGGCGATGGCATCTTTGGGGGAGTGATACATCAGACGAATAATATCGATCTACAGAATGTATATGTTCAGCTAGATAATTTGAATCTTCCGATGAATAGCAATCATCCAGCAAATAGCAACTATTCTGGTGCGCTGATCGGTAAGACAGGAACTGAGAATATTAAGATTAATGTTTCCAAAAACATAGTTCGAATTAAACATACAATTGAGGATGAAATCAAGAATAACGATAAAATTGCAGGTATCATGGGGACCGGAAATAAGAATTTGACGGTTAAAGATACTTTGATAATATCCGATAGCGCGCTATACGGGACATTGATGGGGAGTGCGGGGTATATGCCTGTACTTGATAAAGTTATCGTCGTTTCGCCAGAAAATGTAGGAAAGATCAAACCATTGCCTAATGATAATATTAATAATGAACTAATTAAATCATTTATCGATGACTATCATGCAGACGACGCCTGCAACTATATTAAAAGTTTGTATTTTTACACTATAAAAAATTATTACCAACCTTCCAGCTGTGCTTATATTTATGCAGTCGACGTCGATAATAGCAATTATGCGGATGATTTGCTGACGATACTGAACGCAGATTCTGGCGATATCACCTGGACACTCAAAGACATTCATTTTTCAGATTTCGTTTTAAGTATTCCCGTCTTTGAGGCCGCCGGCCATGTCCCCGAATAGGGATGGTGCGGCGTATGCGCACAGGGCAAAGCCCGCGCACATAGCCGCACCGGGCGCGCGTATGAAATAGCGCGCCCCGGCACCGAAGCAAAAAAGCAAGGTGCCGCGTGAAAAAATGCACATGAGATGTGGCTCTCCAACCGTGCTTACAGATTTTTTTGAATAACCCCCAATGCAAATCGTTTGTGCGGATGTTTAGCTCCCGTTCCCCCGTGAACGGCTCCCTCTGGGGAAACCTCAATAAGGAGAAGTATTCATGCCTCTGAATAAATTTGCTTTTGCGCTGGCCGGTTTAATGTTCTGTTCCTCTGTTGCGTTTGCCCAGGAAGCAGCTCCTGCTGCAGCCCCTGCCGAACCTGCCCCAGCTGCCGCGCCAGCTGAAGCTGCTCCAGCCGCCGCACCAGCCCCCGCTGCCGAAGCGGCCCCTGCACCCGCCGCAGCTCCTGCGCCTGCAGCGGCTCCCGCACCCGCACCTGCCCCTAAACCCGCAGCCAATGGCAGCTACATCAAGGATGCCAATGACATTGCCGGTGCAACCGCCATGCTCAAAAAAGTCGACGAAAACCACAATCCTTTTAAAGATCAGTGGATTCATACCAAGATGGTGCTCAATGGCGGCGTCCATAAGAATACGACTTACGATTTTGACACCTATACCAAGGGGACGAACCGTCGTTCTGTCCGTTTCTTCGAACCAGCCGAGATGCGTGGTATGGGCGTCGTAACCAAAGGCCGCGACGAAGTCTATGCCCGTTTGCCGGACTCGCAAAAAATCCGCCGCGTTGGTACGCATGCTAAACGCCAGAGCTTCTATGGGTCGGACTGGTCGATGGATGACATGTCCATGATTTACATGGCCGATGACTACGATGTCGTAAAGATTCTCGATATGAACGACAATGGCGGTTCACATGTCAAACTGGAACTCAAACTCAAGAATGGCGTCGATCTGCCTTATCCCAAGCTCGTCATCAAGCTCGACAAAAAACTCATGTTCATGGATTACATCGAGTATTACAGCGAAGCCGGTAAGCTCATCAAGACCCAGGAGCGCGATACTCCTAAAGATTTTGGCAATGGCCATCTGATTTACACGCATGTCAAAGTGACGGATGCCAATACCAAGCACATCACCGAAAACTTTGTCGATGCCGAAAAAACGAACCAGAATATTCCGGATGAAACCTTTACTAAACGTTGGTTGCTCAAGAGCCTGTAAACAATGTGCAATTGGGATGCAAAACTAAAGGTGAAGTCTAAAGCTAATAATACTCCATTCTTTAGGAATACAATCGAGAATCCTCGAATTGCTAATTGCTAATTGTGCATTCATTCCGATCCGGGCGCGCCTGTGGCACACCCGGCTAGATTCTAAGAATGAAACGCCTTCCAGGCGTGTCGATTCTATTGGAAAATTGCCATTCAATTGCGAATTGCGAATTGCTTTAAACATCAATAAACGTAGAAATATCGCCGTCGATGCGCTGCATGATGAAATCCTTGAATCGATCTTTGAGGCGCGCTTCGATTTGGCGGATGCGTTCCTTACTGATATGATATTCAGCCCCGAGTTCGGCGAGTGTAATGGGATCATCGGCCATGAGACGGCGGTTCCAGAGCGCAAGTTCTCGGGGATCTGTAATTGTCTGTGAGAACTCCATCATGATTTCGTGGACTTTTGCGTAGAAATCTTCCTGAGCAACGGTCTGTTCGGGAGATGCACTGTTGTCTTTGAGCATTTCGCCGATGGTGACATTTTCATAGCCGGGGGCTGTCTGATCGATGCTGAGTGCCGGCTGATCGAGATGTCTCGAAACATCGATGACATCCTGTTCAGAGACGCCGAGTTTTTCGGCGACGAGTGCCGGTGTCGGGTTGCTGTAGCCTTCCTGCTGCAGCTGGGCACGCGCTTTTTTGAGGTTATAAAAGAGTTTTCGTCCGGATCGCGTCGAACCGATGCGGATGGGCTGAAAATGATTCATCAGATAATTGAGAATCATGGCCCGGATCCAGTACTGGGCATACGAGGTGAATTTGACATGCCGGTAGGGGTCGTAGCGCTGAATCGCTTCTGAAAGGCCGACATTGCCTTCCTGGATGAGTTCGAGCAGATTGGCCCATCGACGTTTGTACTCCCGGGCTATCTTGACGACGAGTCTGAGATTGGTCAAAACGAGGAGCTGAGCCGCTTCGAGATCGTTGTTTTGTTTATAGCGAACTGCGAGTTTTTGCTGATTTTCGGCATCCAGAATGGGATGATTGCGAATATGGGACAAATAAAGCGTCAAGGGATCTGTCGTCGTATCCGACACATAATTTCTGGGTTTAAATGCATCCCTTAGAGCGAGCATGCCGTCTGCCGAATCGACATCGACATTCATGGTCTCGTAATGCTTTTCCTGCTTCTGACCATGTGCCAATAGAATATTGGGATCCGGAAGCAAATCTGGATCTGTGATCTCGATGTCCGGGAAATCGTCCTCGCTATTTAATGCTGCTTCCGAAATGTCATCTAAAATGGCGTCATCATCCAGAACTTCCGGGATTTCATTCTGATCATTCTCAATGATTTGCAGATTCTGCGAAGCCGGCGAATTTTTCTCAATTTCTTTTACTTTCTTCATGTACGAACTCCATGCGCAAAACGCGCGGAGAGAGAATAAACATAAATTGAAATTTGGGAAGAGCGTTTTTTTTTGAATGTGCAATGAGCAATGTGCAATGTGCAATTGGGATGCAACACTCAAGGGAGACTCTTTAATGACAATTGATAATTGACAATTGATAATTGATAATTGGGATGCAACACTCAAGGGCCGTTCTGAAGTTCAATGAAATGGCATTCA
>OCTW013397348.1_pt1 | contig 25697 bp, 23 predicted proteins | sample 1539671 | NCBI WGS metagenome assembly OCTW01 (sample SAMN02144230, study PRJEB22623) | gut metagenome | biome: sheep rumen | host: Ovis aries | place: New Zealand | reverse complement strand
GAAAATGAGAAGGCTCTTTACGAACGTGAGGAGCCTCCTCAGTTCCGTAAAGTGCCTTCTCAGTTTGTTCCCAGGCCTTGGGAATTCAGAAAACAGTCTTCCTATTCAGGAAAAGTGCCCTCGCGCGCGCGAATCACCCTTGCTGCCCCAAGCGTGTAACTTAGTCGGTAGGGATATCCTCTTTGGCGATGGTGACGAGCGCCTCGTCGCTGATGTCGGCAGCGGTGGAGAGTCGCGTGTTCTGACGGAAGATGACCTCATTGAAGAGGAGTTTCATCTCCGAACGACCACCCTCGGCATGAGAGCCGAAGTAGCCTATCAGGGTCTCTTGGGCATCGTCAGCCAACCGCATGTTCTTCTCATGGAGATAGTTGACGAACAGCCGTGCCAGTTCGGTTGGCGTATAGTCATCGAACACGAAGCGGTCGTTGATAAACTCCGAGAGCACGGGGAGTTGTTCCTCCACCTGTTTCCACTCCGAAGGACTGGCATTGATCACATAGACGGTCTTGCCGTGCTGGGCGAGCATCTCGTCGATGAGCCGTCGCTCGTTGCCCTCAGCGGTCAGGGTGGAGAGCAACTGGCCGGCCTGCAGCACCTTCATGCCATCGGCAGCGATAATGCCGATCTCCGTCAACACCTGGCGCATGGCCTCACGGAACTCCGTCTGGCCGGTATCGGGATGTCCGATGAAGGCAAAGCAGATGCTGAGGTTCTGGAACGGCGTATGCGTCAGTTCGGCACGCCGGCGGTTGAGTTTGATCTGGTTGAGCAGGCTCTCCATCTTCTTCTTGGCACTGGCAGCGCCGACGAGTTTGCTGAAGGTCTGCATGAGATCAGCCGTAGAGGCGTTGGCCTTGGCCTGGTCGCCGGCGATATCGGCCAGTGTCAGCGTGCGCAGGTCGTCGGCCGTACACTGGTGCTTCTCCATCAGCGGAGCCAGACGGGCGCCCTGGCGCTCCTTGGCCTGCCTGAAGATGTTCACCACGGCCCCGGCATTGCCGAACGACTGCGGGTTGCGCTGGTCATAGACCGTACGGAAGAAGGCCGAGATGCCCTTCTCCGCGCCCTCGTCGAGTTGCATATTATTGTTCTTCAGCAGGTTGCGGAATATCTGTTCCAGGGCTTCCGGTCCATAGTCGTCAAACTGGATGGTGCGGAAGCGTCGCTCCAGTCCGGAGTTGGTCTGGAGGAACTCATTCATCTCCTTCGTATAGCCTGCGAGCACGCAGACGAACTTACCCGCATCGGCGGTGAGCCGCTGGAGCAGCGTGTTGATGGCCTCCTGTCCGAAGCCTCCGTCGCCACCCTTGTTGAGCGAGTACGCCTCATCGATGAAGAGCACGCCGCCCATGGCGGAGTCGATGACGTTGGAGGTCTTGATGGCCGTCTGGCCCGTATAGCCTGCCACGAGGTCCTTCTCCGTCACCTCCACCAGATGTCCGCGGGAGAGGACGCCCAGCGAGGTGAGTATATCGGCCATGAGACGGGCCACGGTGGTCTTGCCCGTGCCCGGGTTACCCATGAAGATATAGTGTGGAGCCTCGCGCCTCACCGTTTCGCCGGTCAACTTGGCGCGCGCCTCGTCGGCACGGAACGACTCCACCATCTGACGCATCTGGGTCTTGATGTTGTCGAGCCCCACGAGTTGGTCGAGTTCCGCCAGGGCCTCGTCGGCAGAGAGCACCTTTCGCCGCTCGAAGGGGATATCCTCGGGCAGGATGGTCTGATAGACCTCCGCCGTGCGCTGCTCCCTGGGCAGTTCGCGGATACGGAGCGACAGGCGCGCCTTGACCGCCTCAAGCAGTTTGGCCATCTCCCCGGCATTGCCCCAGTTCTTGTCCTTCGTGGCGAGCATCTCGCTGACCTTGCGGAAGAGCACCGACTCCGTCTCAGGGGCGAGCAGGTAACCCTGGCGCGTGGCCATTTGGATGAATATTTTGACAAGTTCGACGGCCGAGTAGTCGTCGATATGGATACGGTGGGTGATACGCCGGGCGATGCCCTCGTTGACACGGATGAAATTGTCCATCGGTGCGGGGTAGCCTGCGAGCACGACGGCAAACTTGCCGGCATCGTCCTCCATGCGCTTCATGAGCACCTCGACGGCCTTGGTGGCCTCGGCATCCTTCGTGCCGGCATCATTGACAGGGGCGAAACTATAGGCCTCGTCGATAAAGAGCAACTTGCCCATCGCCAGGTCGCAGTACTTGCCCATCGCCTCGCCGGCACTGTTCTGGTACTTGCCGACGATGTCCTTGCGCTCACACTCCACGATGTCGGGCGAGGAGAGCAACTTCATGGCATAGAGGATCTCGCCCAGTTTGCGGGCGACGGTCGTCTTACCCGTGCCGGGGTTACCCGTGAGGATGATGTTGAGTTTCATCGTCTGCTGGGTCTGCAGGCCGAGATCCAGTCGCTCGTCCATGTCAGCCTTCTGCGAGGCGACCTCGCGCACGAAGTCCTTGACGGACTGCATGCCCACGAAGTCGCGGTCGAGTTGGGCCACGATCTGATCGACATCCAGTTCGGCCAGCGCCTCCGGTCCTTCAATGTCGGCACGGGTGAAGAGGCGGTCCTCGTTCTTCCGCTCGCTGAGCAGTCGCTCGCGATGGCGCTCTACCGTCTCCTGGAAGACGGACATCACCTCGCGGGCGTTGCCGAAGTTCTTCGTGCGCCGCTTGTACATCTTCTCAAAGAACTTACCGATATGCTCACTGGCATCAGCATCGAGGGTATAGCCCTCTTTCTCCGCCTTGCCGCGGAAGATGGTCGTGAGTTGCTCGGGCGTATAGTCGGCAAACTCCAGCCGGCGGTTGAAGCGGGAGGCCAGTCCTGAGTTGGCATCAAAGAAGTCGAGCATCTCCTTGGTATAGCCCGCGATGATACAGACGAACTTGCCGCGCTGTTCCTCGACAGGCTTAAGCAGGGTATTGATGGCCTCGCGCCCGTAGTCGTTGCCCTCACCCGAGGAGAGTGTATAGGCCTCGTCGATGAAGAGCACGCCGCCCATGGCTGAATCGACCACCTGACGGGTCTTCGGGGCGGTGCCGCCCACGAACTTCGCCACCAGGTCCTCACGCGTCACCTCGATCAGTTGTCCGCCAGGCAGGATGCCCAGGCTACTGAGCATATCGGCAAAGATACGGGCGACGGTCGTCTTACCCGTACCCGGGTTGCCAAGGAACACGTACTGGTCGAGGAACGGTGGCAGGGCCTTCGGGTCGTTCTTCTCGATACGGTACTGCTTGATATTCTCCACGATGCTGTGCATCTCGCGCTTGACATCGTCAATACCGACGAAGCGGTCCAGCCGGGAGAGTATCTCATCAGGCGACTGCTCCACGAAGATGTCCCCGGAGATGTCGTCGGGTTCGACCTGTGAGGTATGTCCGTTTTCCAGACAGCGCTTATAGATGCCGTCGGCCTTCTCCGTGGCTTCGTAGGCATTGCGGAAACTGACCTTACGGTGCTTCACCAGATAACGGAAGTAGCCAAGCAACTTCCTGTCGGCCTCACCCTCCACGGAGAGTCCGCGACGGGCCAGTTCCCGCTTACAGACGGCAAGCAACTCCGCGGGTGTGCAGTCGTGGAGTTCGAGTACCTGCGCAAAACGGCTGCGGCCGCTCTTCTTCTTTTGGAAATAATACTCTATCTGGTTCTTTTCACCCTCAAAGATGACAATAGGATAGGTATGCCAGTTGGCGGAGAGGTCGCGCTCCCAGTCTTCCATCATACTGAAGAGGCGGTCGATGGGCGTCAGGTGCTCGGTATCGGTCATCAGCAAGTGAGCATTGTCGATGACGAGCAGGCACCCTTGCAGTTCGTCGAGCGTCTTCTCGTTAAGGGCACCTATCCACTGGTTGTATTCTGAGGCATCCACCTTCTTGATACGCGGATGGGTGACGATGCCGTTGGCCAGGAACATCTGGTGGATCAGGCTGATCAGGAAAGTCTTTCCCGTACCACTATTGCCCAGCACGAGCATGTCCATCTCCGGGCGCTGCCGCAGTCGGCCCTCGCGCTTGGAGGAGACGTAGAAGGCCACCAGGCGCTTCACTTCTTTCAGCACATCCTCCTTACCCACGGCCTCGGCAAGCAGACCGTCAATATCCACCTGCTGACGGCTGGCAGCCTGAGGGGCCGGGCTCTGCGGTGCAGGATTCTGGGGTATGGTATTCTGGGGCACGCCCTCTGGCTGACGGGTTCCACAGATGGTACAGAATCGGGCATCGTCAGCCAGTTCGTGCTGGCACTTAATACATCTTTTCATATCGTGTGATTATTATTGTTATAACTTAGTGTAATTATTCATTCTCCTTATCTACCTCCTGGAAGTAGGCACTCAGTGCCTCCCCTTCCGGCAGGCTCTCAAAGCGCGACTTCAGTTCCGCCTGACTGGCCTCACGTCCATTGATGGTTCCCTCGCTGACCTCACCATAGATCTCGAGCACCGTAAACTCCCCGGTCATACGGCCATCCTTGTAGGTCCATACGTGGGTGTAATAAGAAGGACCGCCTGCGGGCCCGGAGAGTTTCAGGTAGTTGACATTGTCTTTCTCCGCCTGGGTGAACTTCATCCGCTCCGTTTCCACGCCGATGAGTGATATCCTGCCATCCTTACGGATGAAGAGGGCACCATGCTTGTCGGCCTTGTCGCGCATCAGTATCCACTCATTGTCGTAATCGATATAGACATGTGCCCACTTCGAGAGGATGATATCCTTGTGCTCATGGGGATCGTCGGCCAGGAACAGGCGGCGCATCTCGTCGATGTCCTTCTTCCATACAGGCAGTTCCTCGTCGATCAGGTTATGGTAAGTCTCGTAGATATGCTGGACGAGTTGTCCGCCACGCAGATAGAACATACCGACGGCAGAACTCTCCGGGGCATCGCGGCCGAAGCATATCTCCAGTCCCTTGGGTCCCTCGAAGGCGGCCATGAGATAACAGCCCACGTACTCACCACCGTCATCGGCATTCCAACCAGGACCGTACTCCTCGTCGTACATGCCCAGTTCCTCATAGGCATAGAACTTATCGCCCTGAACCAGCACATCGAGGGCCAGGGCCTGCTTCTGATCCTTATAGAACCCGTCCTTCGGGGCATCTTTGTACTCGCCCTCGAACTGCAGATGTCCCCAAAGGATGCTGTCACCGATGGTGGCTGTCAGTTGCTGGTGCCCTACCTTCATGCCGTACTTCTTTTCCAACTGCCTGACGACAAAGTCGGGCAGGGTCTTACCCGCAGACTCGACAGGCTTTAGGGACAGGAGGCGGCGCGACTGGAGGTAACTGTCGGTAACGATGACAGTGCCACACTCGAGATAGCCGTACTCGTCAACCTTCTTCTCCTTTGGGTCGGCAAAGTCGAAACGGGCACAGAGCGAGGGAATCTCCTTGCGGTGGCACTCGCCGATGCCGGGCGTGTTGCCGTCGGGATCCTTGAGCACCTCGTCAACATACTTGATCTTGACGAACTTGTCGGCCATGAGCATGTTGGTATATTGGGCGGCATTGCGCCGGAACGACGCCTGCAGGGCCCAGCGCTGGTGCGACTCCTCGAAGTATTCATCGTCGTCGTCCGACTTCTGGGGTTCCTCGAGGTACGACCAGTAGAGCACCTGCATATACTGCCCGTCGTTGCGCATGAGGAACATCGGCATCGGCGTGGTGTCGCTCTCCTCGATGATACTGTCGATGACGGCTGCCACCGAGTCCCTACTGTCGGCCGAGGCCGTCTTACCCTTGTTCTTGCATCCCAGCATCAGTGCCATCACGCAGACGGCCATTATCGCAAGTCTCTTCATATCGCTATTCCTTTATCTTAACATATACTCCACTGAAAGAGGCTCCGGCACCGAAACAGTCGAGCGACTGGTTGTCGGAGATGGTCTTCAATACCACAAACCGCGGATAGAACGTGGCGCTGAAGCCGTAGCCACACCCATTGACATCACGATACTCGAACATGTTGCCACTGAGAACGGCAGGACGTCCCTCCTCACTCTTCCCCTCAGCGATGTTATGGGCCACGTTGCAACACTCGAAATGCACCTTGTTCTTGCCCGCCGCACGGAAGGAGATATGCCCGCCCATATAGTCCTCATAGCCAATATGCCACTGCCGGAAGGAGTAATAGCGGCCTATCTTGCCTGAATCCTCAGGCGTCAGGAGCGTCTTGGTAAACCACTTCGGCACCTCACGGCTGAATGACACGTCGGTCAGTTTCATCTCCTTCTGGGTCTTGGGGTTCGTCCATGTGCCTTCCACCTTGTCATTCCAGCCTTCGTCCAACTGATGCTTGATGGATATCTCGCCCGTGATGATACCGTCAGGCTGGTATTCCCTCAGATAATAGTAGTCGGTACCGTCATGGTGGGTGACAGAGCCCACGATCATGATGGGTGCCGGGGTCTTGGCCTTCGGATAGTAGATATAGCCCGCCACGATGTTGTCATAGTCCTCCTGGAAGGCGATGATGACGGAGATGCGACCATCCAGTTTGGCGTCATAACGGCTGAGGGGCTTGTCGAGTAGGCCATACGAACTGATCGGAGCGGGGTCGTCTATCCTGACAGTCTCTGACCGCAGGTGACGGATCTTGTTGCGCTGCCATCCGTAGTAGTCGGTCACGCGACGTTCGGGACCGTCGCGCAGATTGGTCGTGATCAGGTGGGTCTGCTCGTCAACCATAGGCTCTGGCAGGTCCTTGTAGCCCTCGGCCTGCAGGAAGCAATGATGCTCCAGGTCCCAGATGAGGGCCTCGTAATAGACATCATTGGGATGGGAGCCATAATAGCCGAGGTAGATGGTCACATCGGGATAGCCGTCGCCATTGAGGTCCGGCTCCTCTACGTGGCCCACGGCATCGATGGTCGTCTCCATCGGCGTACCAGGCAGTTCGGTGACGAACGTATCAATGATCTTATGCCCCACGAGGGCCTCTATCTTCACATGGGAGAGTTCGCCCTTGGCGTTTTTCACCGTCGTGGTCTTGAAGGAGAAGTCACTGCGGTTGTACATCTTCTGGGCCATGCACGTCAGCGCACCCAGAAGCAGGATGGTCATCAATAGATATCTTTTCTGCATAGTATATGTTTATTCTTCTTTCACAAAACGGTCCTCGTCGGACATGGCCTCCTCGGCCTTGATGAGTTGGATATTGAGCATCTCGATCTTGTTAGGCTGACCATATTCGTCAGGCTCCAGCGGTTGATACCACGTGAACTTGGAGAAATAGTCCTGCAGGTCTTTCGAATGGAAGCGATAGCCTTGACGGGCGAGAATCTCATTGCGCATGATGCGCAGGGTGGTTTTCTTCAGGCGACGGAACTGTCCGTCGTTGAGCAGGATGGCCCATGTGTAGTTGAAGCGGGGGAAATCCTCTCGGGCCCACCTCAGCGTTTCCTTGCCGCCCTTACGCTGGTAGATGCCATAGGTATCCTCGGCTACCCGGTAGAGGGTCAGTCCGTCGAGCGTGATGACGGCCTCCCACGTGCCGTCGAGGTGGGCGGAGTCACTGATACGGATGATGCCCGTGACGGTGCCGTTGAAGGGGATGTGCTCGTAGGTGGCTTGGGCTGCACCCTCTCTTTCCGACATTCCATCGCCTCCCCGTGGTATTTCGTAGATCATGCCGCGATCCAAAAGCAGGGTGTCTCCATACTTATCTACATAACGACCGGCCAACTGGATATCCCATTTGTCCACGGCCTCCGTTTCACCTTCTTGTCTTGCCATGCCGTCGAGCACATCCTGCAACTGGTCTTGCTGGTCATAGAGACAGAGCAGTTTCATGCCATCTTCGTCGATGAACTTCACCCGTGGGGCCCTGCCGTAAGGATTATAGCCGTCGCCCCCCGGCTCATCGCTGAGCGTGTATTCCCCCGGCTTGCTGTAGTTGGGCGTCAGCCGGAACATCAGTTCCTCGCCCTCTGCCATCGAGGTAAAAGTGATGGTCTTATCGACATTCACCTTGGCCGTATAGTCGAGGTTGCCCACATACCACCGCGAACCGTCCTGAATACCAGCATGGACCGCCGAGAGTCCTGCCAGCAGGAATAAAATACATGCGATCATCTTCTTCATATCATTCTGCATAGTCTGAAAGTTTCATTTTTTGTTCTATCGGATGCCAAACAGGGCTCAATGAAATGGTGTCGCCCAGCAGTTGCTCCGCTCTCGCCCATTCTTCCTCGGAACAGTCATCGCCATTCTTCATGAACTCGTCGTAGAGATCCTCTTGTTCCTCAGAGGAGTTGTCAAACTTGTTCTCGTGGAAATAACTGTCGCCCTCACGACTGTTCTTGACGAAGGTAAAGCCCTTACGGCTCAGTCCGTCACCGTAATAGCCGCTGAAGCCCACGGCCCCCTTGTAGAACTCGAGTTCACTGCGTACATCGGAACTGGCTAACAGCGTTACCGTATCGTTGACGATGGAATAGACACCCTGATAGTCCTGTCCCTCGTCGCCCTTCACCCACACCTCAGGATGCCCGTCGCCATCGACATCGACCAGGGCGTATGCTATCAGTCGTACGTCGTCAGCACCTTTGCTATACCACACCATGGCCTTGTCAACCATCTCATCGACATATTTGTTGATGTCGAACGCTGCCATTGGGACAGAATCCTGAGGTACCCCGGCAGTGCCCAGAGTGTCTGTCGCAACCTGTGTGGAGTCAGCATCTACCGACGCCTGGCTGCCCTTATTGCCACAGGCTGTCCACGTCAGGGCTGCAACGGCCAGCATCATCAGTTTCTTCATATCTTCAATCCTTCAATTCTTCAATCCTTCAATCCTTCAATTTTTCAATTCTTCAATTCTTCAATTCTTCAATTCTTCAATTCTTCAATTCTTCAATTTTTCAATCCTTCAATTCTTCAATCCTTCAATCCTTCCTCTATTCCCTTTCAATCTCTCCTGTACGACGGAGGAACTTGCCGTCGATATTATAGACGCGCTTGAAGGAGTAGCGTCCATCATTGTCGTAGCCGTAGGAGGCCACGATGATCTCCTTTGCGTTCCAGTCGAGGTCCTGAACACCTTCGGTGGATGGCAACTGCTTGACGGTATGCGCATCAGTGTCGATGATATACGTCCAGTAGTTCCTGCCGTCAGGACAGCCCTCCACGATGACCTTACTCACGTCGCCCGGTGCTATCCACGCCCTCTCGGCTGTTGCTATCAATTGCAAGTCAGTGCTGGCAGCGTCAGGATCCTTGCCCTTCATCTGTTCCCAGATAGGTGCTGCCGTAGGGTTGGTCTGGCAGACCTTCTTCACGGTGCCCGTGCGCTCGTCGGCCAGCCATACAGAGTAGATAGCATCGAAGGCACCCTCCTCGCTCTCGGCACGTTCTTTGTTGACATAGACGGCATACTGCATGTAGTTGTCCTTCCGCTCTGCCGTCTTGGGCATCTCACTGATGTCCATCACCTCTTGCTGATTGGGGGCCATACCTTGTTCCTCGCCAGTAGCCTCTCCCTCCTTGAGCGTGTCGGTCGCCAGTTCGACTTGCTGCGAACTGTCCACCTCCGTCGAGTCTGCGTGACCCACCATACCCGGGCCATCCAACTTCTGGAATCGGCATCCCGTGAGGGTTAATGCCGCGAGCACTAATAACATCACTTTCTTCATATCTTCAATCCTTCAATTCTTCAATCCTTCAATTCTTCAATCCTTCAATTTTTCAATTCTTCAATTTTTCAATTTTTCAATCCTTTACAAACTTGCTGCCGTTCCATGTGAAGCGCCTGGCAATCTTGCCCGACGGCAGGTGACTGTTGATGACAATCGTCTTTCCCTGACGGGGGAGTTCGTGTGTCACACCAGTGCAGCCGGGAGGTATTTCGAAATCGAGTCCGAGTTCTGGGCCGTAGGCTATCTTCAACTTGCGTGTGGCATTGTCATACATGTAGAAATTGACACCCGTGGTCTCTGTCATGACGGGCTTTCCATCCTGGAAGCAGTCAATGCTGACGGCTAAGAGTTTATGTTGCCTTTCGGCACAGTTCCAGTAGCAGAACTCAACGACATGACGGCTCTCATCGTCTTTCGACTCATAGCCCATGTAGCCATTGCGCACATCGACGATGATCTCATCGCCAGGCATCTGCTTCATACCGTTACGATACAGGTTCCAACTCTGCCGCACCCCTTTGAAGCCCTCGCCCATATCCTCCTGTGAGAGGATGGCCGAGACGAAGTCCTTGATATTGGGCTGCGCACCCTTGGTCTTGACCACGATGCCCGTGTCAGTATCGTCAACTTCCTCCGTCTTTGAGAAGACAGGCTTCATACCGTTCCATGTGAACGTGTGGCGAAGATGGCCTTCTTCGTTATACATGTCGATGAGCAGGTCTTTCCCTTGCTTCGGCAGCCTCACGAAGTAGGGCTCCTCCACTGTCCACGGTCTGAAGCCTCCCAGTATATCCGGCTCGGGGATGAGTGCCTTTTTCTGCGGGTCGTAGTCGTAGAAGCATACAAATTCAATGAAGGGGTCGGTGGGATCACCCATGCAGATGGCCAACAGTTTATGGCCATTGGTGCGATTCCAGTAGCAGGCAGACATATACTCGCCGTCGGTTCCGGCATCGCTGACCTCGGCATAGCCGTTCTTGCTGTCAACGATCACCTTAAGGGCCGTCTCCTCATCGAGCACCACCTTCGACAGTCCTTTCTCCATGGCATCCCTCACGCTGGAGACCATCCAGGTGGGCCACGTCTGGTCGAAGCGCTCCAGCATGATGCCGAAACTACCGTTTACCACATTGTCGATGGTCTTGGTCTTCCAACCCTTCTCAATGTCTTCGAGAGACTGTGCCACGACAGTGTTCCATGACAACAGACAGGCCATTAATAGGAGCATCAGTTTCTTCATATTCATTCGGGTTTTAATTCGTCAATTTCTGGAATATCATCACCAACTTGCGCACACGTTCCTTGTCGGCCTGTCCGCCATCCTGCGTGTCACTGTTGGTCTTGGTCTCAATACATTTGCCGTTCTCATCGAAATAGTAGCGCCACTCCGTCTGCTCGCCCTCCTCCTTGGCATTGGTGTAGGAGAAGAGGAGGTGGTGGCCCTGGGGGGTGAGGAGGTACTCGTTGTAGATATCAGGGCCCATCCCGTTGTGGTGGAGGCGCTCGGAGATGAGATAGCAGAACTTGTCGATGGATGCACCATCAGGCTCGGGATAGTCCTCAAAGATGTCGTAATAGTAGTTCACCGTGCGTGTCTCGGGTGGCCCCCACGACTGGTCGCGGATGACGATCTGCACGTCGCGCTGGATGTCGGCCTTGTCGTTCTTGGCAACCTTGTCCTTCGCCGCGGTATATGCACTGCGGATGGTCTTCAGTCGCTCCGCCTTGGGGACGGTCTTTTCTATCGGGAAGGACCCCTCTCCCACCTCATGACCGGGGGTCATCACCCAGTCGAAGATATCCAGGAGGTCGGCAGCCAACGTCTGGTCGCCACCATTCTCTTCCCACAGGACACTGCCTGGCTTCACCTCATCACCGCCGGCTTTCCGCTTCTGTTCGATCACGTTCCCCTGTCCGTCGTAATAGTAGCGGGTCTCCGTGACGTAGCCCGCATGGGTCTCCGACTTCGTAAAACTGAAGAGCAGTGTACCCTCATTGGGGTCGAACAGGATCTCACGGTAACTGGAATGCCCGTTGGCTTCCCATTTCTCGATGATGAAATAACAGTGGGAGGCATCAGGGTAGTCGAGTTCCGAGTTGACACGGTGCTTGTTGAAGTAGAAGGTCAGCGTCCGCTGCTCGTTGATGATGAAGTCCTCATCCACCTGCGTACCGTCGTTCACCGTGATGGTCAGGTCGAGCGGTGCCATACCGTTCTTCCCGTTCTGGGCTATCTGCGCCTTGGCCTCTGCATACGTCTGGCGTATCTTCTTGATCTGCTCCTGCTTTGAGGCCTGCGCAGAGGCGACTACGCAGAGCAGCAGGACAAAGGCTGTGGTTATGAATCTGTTGTTTCGCATGATTACATGTTTTTAGGTTATGGCTTAGGGGCATCGGGACCGATAGGTTTCTGCCTGGGTTTCGGGGAGAAGACGGGCTCATTGCCAAAGATACAGTTATCGGCTATCAGCATACCGTCACCACCTATTGTGGGATGGTGGATCTCGCAGTCGTAAAGATGGAAGGGTTCACCGCTTGAGAACAACTCCGCCTTGGCCCAGTTGTTATAGAAACGGCAGCCACGGAACACGGTCTCCTCACTACTGCCAATCCCTATCAGTGTATATTCCTTGTTATCGAAGAAGTCGCAATCCTCAAACTCCACGCCGTGGGCATCCCACAGTTCCATGATGCCGTATGAGCAGTGATGGATATTCGTACGGGCAACCTTCAGAGTGACCGTCTCCCGTCCCACGATGCCGTAGGTGCCACAACCATAGAGGTCGCAGTCGGAGATGCTATTGAGGCCACCGCCCCAAACGCCGATGACACCACCGTCGCAATAGCCGTACTCGGTATGGCCGATGGTCAGGTTCTCCACCTTACACTCCCAGCAGTCGATCAAGTTCAGGCAATAGGCATAGCGGGGATCGACCTCGATGCTGGAGTTATACGTCCCACGGATGGTGAGACCATTGAAATGCTTGAGCGTCAGTTGCTGACCGTCGTTACAGAATTCACTGATGATCACGGGGTCGCTATTCCTGTCTTTCTTGACGACCGTGACCCAGGAACGCCCAGGCACGCCAGCAAACAAATTCTCCTGTTCAAGAACACGGGACAGGTTAAGATGGACATTGGCCCCGATCTGCACGGTACGGTAATTGCCGAGGGCATTGAGGAACTGCTCCTCGTCGTTGACAGTGATCACCCCCTTGACATTCTCCGTCATCTTCGGGTTCTCCTCTGTACGCTCATAGCGCACACGGTCATGGTCGCCCAACGACTCCTCGTATTTCAGCAGTTGCAGATTGGTGGTCTCTATCATGCCAAGCGTGACGCTGTTATTGTCTGCCACTGGCTTGTACCAGGACATCTTACTGAAATGCTCCTGAAGGTCCTTCGACTGGAAGTTCCAGCCGTGACGGGCCAGGATCTCATTACGCATCAGCCGCAACTGGGGCTTCGAGAAATGGCCCAGATAGTGGGCGTCGAGCAGATAGTTCTGCAACAGCCAACTGACATCACGCTTTTCCAGCGTCTTCTGACGTGCCAGGCACCCCTTCAGGTCGTCGGGTGTCAGCACATAGATAGAGATCGCCTCACCACGAGGATTACGGACAGCCAGGAAATGCAGTTTGTCCTGAACGACATCATCCACCTGCCAGCCGATCTGTCCACGCACGAACAGCCAGCCTTGCGAGTTACCCGAGGCAAGGGTATAACGGCTGTCGCCGGTCTTCTTCAGGACGAACGTGTCGCCACCCCGGTCCTCACTCTCACCTTCCATCGTCACGTTGCCTGCCTCATCGACGTGGGCTGTGTAGAGGGTCTCGCCGTTCCACCAGCGAGTGCCTTCCTTGATGGTCTGGGCCTGCATCATGCCTGCCAGCCCCATCACCAATACCATGCATACCAGCCACCTTCTCATCTCAGTTGTTGCGGTTAATCAGTTTGTCGAAGGCCATTTTCATATCACTGGCCAGGTCGGCTGCGGCGGTATCACCCGTCAGTCGTTCACCCTTGATCACCTCATGCATGAAACCGTTGATGCCCCAGTAGTAACGGGTCTCATTGTCCAGTTGCTTACAGAAATAGAACACCAGACTGCCCTCGTCGAAGAGGTACTCCTCGTAATACTCTGCCGCTCCGACATTATACTTTCGGGTGATGAAAATAGGACAATAGACGACGTTGCCTGCATCTTCCTTGAATTCCCCATCATAGAAATAATGGGTAACATCCTTGACAGGTCCCGCACCAGGGGCCATGTAGTTGAGTGTCACCACCATATCATTGGGCGGTATCTCTGCCTTCTTCCTATACTCCATATTCTCCTTCACCTCTGCATAGAGCCGGCGGATCTCTGCCACCCGGGCATCCTGAGCCTGTGCCGACAGGATCATCAGCAACAGGGCCGTCAACATCACCATTCTCTTCATATCATTCTGCATATTCTGACAGTGGATTACTTGCCTTGACTTCAATATCGTGCCAGTTGAGATCGACCGAGTAATCGTCGCCCAACTGCTGGCAGAGTTTTTTGTATTCCTCCTCGGTGATATCCTGATCATCCTTGGAGTAGCCTTTCTCCGACTCGTTACCCTCCATGTCATACTCAGTCATGGCATTCAGGGTGGTGACGGCCTTGCTGTCCTTCATCAGCGTATAACTCGACATGTGGCAACCCGTACCACAACCTCCTTGTGAACCCACGCCATGATCGAAATAGACAATATTTGTCCGTCCGTCGGAATCAGCCAGTACGGATGGTTTGTCACCAGCAATGGAGAAGATCACCTTCGCATCGAAATCGTTACGGCAAGCACACACCTCGGGTTTCCCGTCGCGGTCGATATCTAACAGGGCATAGTGGGTGAAGGGCTCGCTGCTACCCGTGATGGAGGAGGCCTGCTCTACCATCTGGTCATGGTACCTGGTGATGTCGAAGTCCTTGCTGAACTTCACGTCGTCCATGTAACTCCGCATATTCCGCAGGAGGTCTGAGTTGCTATTGAAGATGGTCTGCACACGCCACTCACCGTCCTCTACCTTCATCAGCCAGCGCACTTCCTCGCCCTCACTCATCGCATCCTTCAGGATGAATGTGACCATGGCCTTGCCGTTGTCGAGAATTTTAGCCTTGACGTCCTTCGCACTGACCTTCCCTTCGTAGTATTCAAAACTCCAGGGATTGAAGCCGTCTTCATAGAAGCGGTCATCACGGTCCTCGTCTATCTTTTCCAGTTCCTTGATCGTCTGCTGCCACTCCTTGGTACCAAACCGCTCATCGAGCCAGGGCTGTCCCTCCTTGCGGCTATACAGATATTCATACACAGCCTTTACCTGTCTGATGACAGCCTCTTCTGAGTCTAATGTATCTGGCACCTCGACGACCTCTACCATGGTGGAGTCACTGTCCGACGGAGCCTTGCTTGTCTTGTTCCCGCAGCCCACAGCCACGAAGGTCCATGCTGTAAATAGTAATATCTTCTTCATTCTCTCATTCATTTCATTATCTCATTCTTCACAAAGTCCCATGCACTTAGACTTCCCTTTACCTTGACGAGTGAATTGTGGGTAACGATATATTCCGAAACACCCTGATGGTCGGTTCCCTGATGCCAGTCATAGGTATAGCCCAACTGTGTCCACGGCAGCGGCGTATCGTCCTCGTAGGCTCCCTGATAACTGTAGCGATACCACTCGCGGAAGTTCGTCTCGCCCACCTTATAGTTCTCATCTGCGTAGGCCGGAAACTCCAAGACTGCCGTGGTGGTAGTGATATCGGGATTAAAAGAGGGACGGAACATATACGAAGGATCAGCATAGAACTTCACCATGATGTCGTAGTCGCAATCAGGACTCAGTCCGTACATCTGAATCAGCCGAATATGGGCAGCCACACTGTCAAGCCCCTCGAAGGCTGTCTTACGCTTAGCCCAGTCTGCTGGTAAGGACACCCAAGTACCCATCTCCCGATCGATGTGATAAAGATCGTCGCGCCCGAAGAATCGCTGAAGGCGAGTCGAATCGACGAGGGTTACCACAAGCACCATGTCATGGCCATCGATGTTGACCCACTCCTGTCCTGGATAATCTTTCCGGATAGGCATCAGCGGACGTATCTTAGAGGAATCCACCTGCTTGGCATCTTCAATGGCTGTAGCAAGGTCTTTCCACAATGCAGAGTCGTTTTCATACCAATTGACATCGTCAGCAACAACCGTCTGTTTGTTGCCTTGCCAACAGCCCGTCACCACTATCGCCAGTAAGGCCGTCACTGCCGATTTCTTGATACCAGATATCATCATTTTCTACCTCAGTTTATAGGCTTTCATCATTCCTTCTACCTTCTGGGCGATGGCCTTTGCCAGTTCAGCATTCTTCTCGCCCGAAGTCTTAATCGAGAGGATGTCACCCGTAGCGGACGGGATGCAAACAGTCTCTATCTCACCGTCGTCGAGCAGATCCTGCAGATAGGTGAGGAGTTGATACATCTCACTCTCGGGCACCTCGTAGTTCCACTTCATGGCATCATCGATAGAAATACGGTGCACACCCTTGTTGTTGGAACAATCGACGGGGATCATCTCCACATCGGGGAAGTCTTTCCTGATCTGCTCCAACTTCCCTACATTGTCACGGAAGGCACTCACGAGATAGTCGAGGGCCGTATAGCGCCATGTCATCTTACCACGGTTGATACTGTTCTTATAACACGTCAGCACATCATTATAGACGGGTACGATCGTCACCTTCTCCATTCCAAGACTCCTGGCCTCCTGGATGACTGTCTTCAGACGGTTCTCACCGGCCAGCACAGCATCATAGATAAGACCGGCCTCCTTCATATTGAGTTTCTGCACAACGGTGCTCTTGCCGCTTGCGGGGGGACCCGTCACAATGACAAGGTCCTTCTTTCCTGCCCTTAAGGCCTTCTCGACCATCCTGCTGAAGATGGCATCCACCACCAACTGCTCTGCCTCGGCATAGTCTGCTGCATTGGGACCAGTATAGCCCAACGGACGGAAGAGCATACGCACCTCGTCGGGATCGAGTCTGTTGCCAGCCGTTCCAAGATACTTATCCACCAACTGGTTTATACGGGGCTTCACCCAAGCGGCAGCATCGCTCTTTGTCAGTTGCGGCTGAGGCGCCTCGATGGAATATTGGGCGGGATACCTGTTCATACGGTTATGCCGACGGATATCCATCAACTTCTCCTCTGCGAAATAGGTGTCGCCCGGCAACTGATAGCGCGCATTACCATTAGGGTCGGGCGTGAAAAGCATCAGAGACTCCTCGCCCTTATCGATGAACTTCACATAGCCTCTGGGAGAGAGGTTATACTCACTGTCGCCCAACACGGCATTCATCAGGCAGTTGGTGTCCCACATACGCTGGCCTGTATCACAGGTGTAGTTGGTATAGACAGCCTTGATGGGATTATAGTCTGTATATGACAGATCCACCAGCACATCCTTCGGCAGATAGTTCATCAGGTCACCTATGTTGCTGGGCGACATGATCAGATCGACATTGCGGGGCAACCTCTCATAGAACACGGCGGACTGCTTGGATGCCGCCCTCATGTTATAGCCACTCAGACTGTCACCACTCTCGAAGCGTCCTGACTGGATATAGACAGCCTTGACCTTCTGGCTGAACAGATCGGTGCCATTCAACGGAGAGTACTCGTCGGCTCCCGACTCAAAGAGCGTGGCAAGCGTAGTGACAAAGCCCACCGCCACCACCACAACGGAGTGGTCGTCGGACTCGCTGAGCAACCTCCTGTACAATTTGTAGCCGTCAGGTAACTGACTCACATCCTGAGTCCGCTTGAAGAGCGGATAGCCCTGTGAATCCTTCAGATCCACGATGCCGTTATAGGGTATGAAGCAGCGCGGGTTCTTCACACCGTTGCGCTCCAGACCGATAGGAATCTCGGGATGACCGTAGTAGTTGTTGAAGATATCAACGAGTTGGGCATTCTTCTCTCCCTCGCGATCGACCACGATACCTTTCAGATCGACAAGTCCATCGTCGATATAGTGGTTGAGCATCATCAACAGGAACAGGTCGTCTGTTGAACTCCCGAAATCGGAATCAAGGATCATCTTCACTGGCTCGCTTTTCTGCGGCTTCGTCTCAGGCACTGCCGAGAGTTCCACCCCGCGTTTAGAGGCACAGGACAGGAACAGCACAATGGTTAAGACCAAATACAGACTCTTTTTCATCTTTTCAATCTCTCATTATTTCATTATTTCATTTTCTCGTTCTTTCATTTTCCCTTAGGACCCGTACCTCTTGGAGAGATGTTGGTGTCGAGGGGATTCGGAGAGAACCAATTATCCTTCTGGGTTGCCATATCCACCGAACCTAAGTTCTCTGTCGGATGGTAGATAAAGCAGCCATCCATATAGAAGTCATCGTCCAGATCGAAGAGTTTGGCATCACCGTCGTTGGCATAGAAACGACAATCGACAAAGGACACGCCCATGCAGCCGTTAGCGGTAATCAGCCCGTACTCGCGATTGTGGAAAAAGTCGCATGTCGTAAAGCGGACTGCCGTACAACCACGCATCTCCATGATGCCATAGGTACAGTTACGGATGTTGGAGTTTGTCAGGCTAAAGTCGGTCGTCTCTATCAAGTCCAGGCCATAGGTCCCACAGCCATAGAGGTCACAATCGATCACCTGATTCTGCCTACCTCCCCTGACGCCGATCACCCCACCGGAACAGGTGCCGTACTCGGTATGACCGATGGCAAGGTTCTGTACCTCGCAATGGTCGCAATTGATGAAATAGAGACAATAGGAATAGCGCGGATCCACTTCGATGCTGGCATTCTTTCCACCTCTGATGACGAGTTGGCTGAAATTGACAAGAGCCAGTTGGCGCCCGTCGGTCTCACTCTCGCTAATGGCGAGTGGTCCCCTCCCAATAAAGGCGGTAGCATCCCCGCTCCACTTACGACCTGCACGACTCTTGAAGTGAACTTCATTCTCCAGGACGCGCGACAGGTTAAGGTGCACGTTGTCACCGATGAGGATGACGCGGTCATTACCCAGGGAGGCGAGGAACTGATCCTCATTCTCCACGACATAGACTTCCTCACCGTCTATCTCGTCTGGTCCACGGCCGTCGTCAGCCAGTCCGCCAGGGAAGTCCTGATCCGTAAACTGATAACTGCGCTGGTCATCGGGCACAGTCTCCTCGCTCTTGATGAGTTGCAGGTTGGTCTGCTCGATGATATTCAGTTTCACCTCGTTGTTATCATTACCCGGCTTGTACCAGGACTGCGCCATGAAGTGGCTCCTCAGGTCCTCCGACTGGAACTGCCAGCCGTGGCGCGCCAGTATCTCATTACGCATCAGACGCAACTGACGCTTGGAGAACTTACCCAGATAGGTGGTATTAAGCAACATGCTCGTGATGATGTCGCTCACAGGCTGCTCCTCTGCGAATTTCTCCTGAGCCAGACAATTCTGCAGATTGTCGGGAGTCAGGACAAGCGTGTGGCACACATCACCATTGGGCTTGCGAATGGCCAGGAAGTTCATACCATCCTTACGGATATAATCGACATCCCACCCCAATTCACCACGGACAGGCAGGATGGCATCTGGAGCATCGGCAGAAAGACAATAGGGTGACTTATAGTCCTCAACCTTTGAGAGCGAGAACCTAAACCCTCCCTCATGGGCACCGATACCCTCCATAGCCACTTTGCCGAACTCGTCAACCTTGGCAGTGTAGAGCACAGAGCCGTCCCACCACTTCGATCCGCTGCGGATCGTCTGCGCCTGGGCAGCCATGGCAGCCAACGCCATCACGAAGATACTAACTAAAGCCTTTTTCATCACTTTTCCTCTTTATGATTATTACTGTTTATGGTTCCAAATATTCCTGTTGCTTTTCCCGCCGGTGCTTCCTGATGAGCACGAGGCCGACGATGAGGGGAATCACCCCCACTATCAGACCAACACCTCCAAAGATGATGCCTGCGAGAGTGGCAAAGCCGCCCTGGCGTACGTAAGGCGCAGGGATAGTCTCGATGAGCGAGTCGCGCACAGCCACATCCTGGATGGAGTCAAGGGCTGATACCTGTTCATTATACTCTGCTACCCATGCATCGTGCTTCTCACCCGCATCTTCATCTGCGACGTACAGGGCAAACGCGAAGATAACGGAACAGAGAACAATGAAGGATCCCAGGACGGTTAGCAGACAACCGCATCCTCCCTTATAAGACTTCCTTCTTTCCATCTACCTTTATTATAGGACATCAGATAACACAGATATGCGCCAAAAGGCAAACCGTAGCAAAGAGCATCCCATCCATCGGCCGTCCCTGGACAGAGACGTAGTGCCTGGAGCAGTTCAGAGACCAGTCCTGTCATTGGTATCAACGAGGCCCACGCCAGTCTCTGCAACATGACCTGACCACCGAAGACGGCATCCACCAATAGTATATAGGAGGCTGCCCAAAGGCCACCAGGCAGACTGTAAACGACAAACTCGGGCCAGACTGTCGCCATTGTACGGAGACGGTTCACTGATTCCGTCAGACCAAGTCCGTCAGCCACCTGGAACATCAGCAAACTGGTAGTGCGCTGCAACAAATAGATGCTGCCGCCCACCACCAGTAAGATGATTCCCATGACAGCCTTCACCATGCCGTCAGACGGTTTCGGGAACCTCCGCAGCCGCCTTTGTCTTAGCCTTGGCGGCCAACTCCTTCAACTTATCTTTTCCCTTGAAAGCAAATACCCATACCAGGAACCCGGCAATAGCCAACAGGCTGATGCCAAGAAGCGGACGGTAGAACAGCCATGCGATGGCGATGATGATGAGCGACCATGCCACACCGATGACAGTGCAGACGACTCCAATACCCCAGCCAATGATATTGGCCACGAAGGGCACCACCTTGAGAATGATCGAGAGGAAACCGAAGATACCCTTCAGACCGCCAATCACCATCAGGACGCCGATGATGCGGAAGAACCAGAGTATGATGGTGTTCGACTCCTTAGCCGCGTCGATAATCTCGTCACCCGACTTCTTGCCCATCACGAGCGTCTGGAAGCGCTTGCCATTCTTGGCCTTATAAGGCTTGAAACTGTCACCATCGACAACGGCCATCACCGTCACCTTGGCAGGAACGATCTTCTCGAAGGTCACTCGCACGTCACCCACCTCGGGAGAGCCTGGCACACGGCCGAAGTAGAGCACGTTGCTGGCCTGGTGGACATACTCCAGGTCCTTCTTGTTCTCTGCATTCTCCATCTGCTTGTTGATCGAGTCGTTCTTAGCCTGCAACGAGTCGAGCGCTGCCCTGACAGAATCCGGCAACTGGGCCAAGATGGAGTCGGAGATGGCCGGCTGCTGAACGGGCTGCTGGGCAGGCTGTTGCGGCTTGGCCTTCTGTACCCCATAGAAGCGCTCGTAGGCTGCCTGGGTGCTCTTGTCAAACTGCTTCAGCAGGTCTTCGCTGAGTGCCAGTTCCATGCTCTCCACCGAACGAATGCTGTGGATGAGTGACTCAGTCAACTGGTAGGCGCCCCATGATACATTCTCAGCCCACTGCTCGGCATCCTCGACCGTCGTCAGTACCATATTCTTGTTCTGATAGGCAGGATCCTTAAACTGGGCTGACTCCACTGGCTGCCTCACCCACTCCTTACTATAGGTATAGGTCGTCGTGGTCACTTCCTTACCACCCAACTTGTCTTCACTTTTACTCTGAGCATGCTCTACCCATTGGTAGTACTCCACGCTACGGCTGATGGCGATAGCCTTGGCACCGATGCCGAACTGGGCATCCGACAGGGAGTCCTCCGTCGTAGCCATGGCAGTTCCACAGATCAGTTCACCATCCAGAGAGGCATCCTTCTTGTTGGGATTTTCCATCTCCACATAGGCATTGCCTGCCTCATCAAGCATCTTCTCGGTCTTGACGGCACGCCCTTCATTCCACCAGAGCAGTGCCGTACCAGCAATAAACAGCAGGATACCACTGCCTATCGCCTTAAAAGAGTTCCCTACTCGGGTACCATAACCCGTTGTTGTTGTTTCTGTATAAGCCATAATGATTAATATTAATGATTAATTGGTTGCGCTCATTCAGGTTTTCGTTTGCAAAGATACGGTTTTTTTTTGATTCTGCCTTATCATTTTCTAACAAAAACTTGTCATTTTCTAACAAAAGCAACGGGATTCTATAAAAAGCGGTCCTATTCGTCGTCTTCCCCAAAGGGAATGTCCATGATAGGTAACTGACGGTTGATGGCCGAGTGGAAGGAGATCAGCGTCTGACTGCTCGCCAGTCCCAGTGGCTGTAACTTATCATGGATTATCGTCAGCAGATGATGGTTATTCACGGCATAGAGTTTGATAAACATGTCAAAGTTGCCTGTCGTATAATGACACTCTACGACCTCTGGTATCTCCTTCAGTTTCTCCACTACCTCGTCAAAGGTACCTGGATCCTTAAGGTTCAAACCGATATAGGCACAGGTCTCGTAGCCGATCTTCTCCGGATCAATCACAAACTGTGACCCTCTCAGCACACCCATCGCACTCAGTTTCTGAATACGCTGATGGATGGCTGCACCACTCACATTACAAAGACGAGCCACCTCCAGGAACGGGATGCGCGCATCTTCCGCTATCAGACGTAGGATCTGCTTGTCTAATTGGTCAATCTTATTCATATCACTCTGTTTTTATTTCAGTAGCACTGTAGTTAATCCGTAGCGCGTAACTCTTCTGCAAAGCCTGCTTCACATCACCGATGATGCCCATAGGCGTATGGCGGTCAGCACGAAGACTGACGGTCAGCCGCTCCGCATTCTCTGGCGACATCCCCGCCCGCAACTGCTCGATACGGCCTGGTATATCCTCTATCCTAACAACATCTCCATTCAACTGCACGCGCCAGTCCTGACCCAACCGCCCAATATAGATATTGACCACAGAGGCCCTGTTGGCCAGTTTCTTCATCTCCGTCCCCTGGGGCACCTCATAGCGCACCTTCACCTCATCGCTCCGCATGTGGGTCACGATCATGAAGAAGAAGAGGACGGTGAAGATCAGGTCGGGCATGGAGGCCATGTTCAGCGACGGCACACTGTGCCTCTTCGTATGAAACTTGCTCTGCATGGGCCTCATCGGGCACCTCCTTCCTGAATGGGCATCTCGCTGATACGCTGTGGGTAATAGTCGTTGACGACAGACCGCTCGTCGGCATTACAATGTGCATAACTCTTCCCATACCGCTGCTCAGCATAGTGCTCGCGCAGGGTCTGATAAGCGTTTACGATGGTGTTCTGCATGCGGAAATAGGCCTCGTAACTCGCTTCCCGGTCAGCCTGGATGGAGATGACGTGCTCCGTACGGTTGACGACGGCCTTGGCCATCACGGCCTCGGCCAACTGCCTGAGGTCCACAGGCTTCCCATCACAAGTCAACTGGTCCTTCCCGTCCAGTTCCACCCGCATCACCAGGTCTTTGTTGACGTCCTGGGGCTGTTGCTGCTCCACGGGAGGAGGCGCCATCTGGCGCAACAGTCCCTTGTCCGTGTCCATCGAGGATGTCACGAGGAAGAAGATCAACAGCATAAACGAGATGTCTGCCGTCGATGTGGTGTTCAACTCCGGAATCTGCTGACGATAGCGCTTGCGAAACATCCGATGATCAGTAGGATAGAGGTATAGATAAACATGTCCGTGGCCTTCAGCCAGAACACGTCAGTAAACTTAACGCCATTGGTAACTACAGGAGAGGATGACCCCAGGAGGAAAGTCACTAAAAGGCAGACCACCAGCAGGATGGCCACACACCACCCTATCTTCCCTGCTGGCACGCCATTGATGATATCATCACCCTTCCGGCGCGTGCGCATGCCATGCCAGACAGAATAGGCCGTCACGCCCAAGGCTGCAACGACCATCAGATACATCAGGCCTAACATCACATCGGCAAAAAAGGGGGAGACAATACTGTTCATGACTTTTTACCCTTTTACCCTTACCTTATAGTCCGTTATCATATCGAGCAGGGTAATGGCCGACTCCTCCATCTGAGCCGTCAGCCGCTCGATCTTCGAGAGGATATAACTATAGAAGAGTTGCAGGATCAGGGCCACTACGATACCGAAGATGGTGGTGATCAGCGCCACTTTCATACCCTGCGCCACGATCGTCGGTCCGATATCGCCGGCCTGCTGTATCTGGTCGAAGGCCATCACCATGCCGATGACCGTGCCCAGGAATCCCAGCGAGGGTGCCATGGCGATGAAGAGTTTGATCCACGAACAGCCCTTCTCCAGATTGGCAGCCTGCAGACCGCCATAGTTCGTAATGCTCCGTTCGATGGCATCAATGGACTGGTTGATATGAAGCAGTCCCTGATAACAGACGGAGGCCACAGGACCGCGGGTGTTCCGGCAGAGTTGCTTCGCACCCTCCACATCGTCCTTCTGCAGATGAGCCTCGATGTCCTCCATCAGTTTGTACGACTTGATTTCCGAGAGCGTCAGGTAGATGATGCGCTCGATGCAGAAGGCCAGGCCCAGCACCAGTGCCAGTGCTACCAGCGACATAAAGCCTACGTTGCCGTCGATAAACTTGGTCTTCAGTTGTTTATGGATACCGCCCTCCGCCTCGTCAGCGTCAGCGTCCGCATCATCAGCCAGCAATGCCTCCGTTGCCAATGAGTCTGCCACTGCCAGAGAGTCTGCCACTGCCAGCGAGTCACTGGCAGCCACGGCTGGGGAAAAGCCCAGCAAACAAACCAGTGAGAATAGAATCAACAGTCTTTTCATGTTGCAAAAGTACGCAATATTTCCAATACCACCAAACTTTTCCCTAAAATTCTAATCACAAAGCGAAAATCCTTGGTCAATGCTGACATGGAGAAAGAGAACAAACGTCTGAAAGAGGAACTGCCAAAGCAAAAAGCGGCCCTACAACGGAAATATCAGCATGTTCTGGAAGCAGAACGAAACAAACAGAGCCAACAACTCGCAGAAAAGGATAAGAAAATCGAAGAACTTCAAGCCAAGTATAAGGGTGAGGAATTTCGACATCAACAGGATAATCAAGAGAAAGACAGAATAATCAGACAAAAAGATGGCATCATCAATGATTATCGCGAACGGATTGGTCATTATCTGTCAACCCTCTCAGAACTGCTACGAACTGCTGTTAAGGCAGTTCTCGATTATGTTCAGGACGGCTATCGTAGTTTCAACTATCGCCAGGAGTGCGATGTCAAACGCTACATGAATAGTCTGTCTGACAAGGAGGAAGCAGCAGACACTGTGCTTAACGCCTCACTTCCCTTCTTGAAATCTGATGAGTGTGAGAAGGTTAAAGGACAACTCTCCTATATTGTTCAGGACATGAAAGAAGAACGTCAGCAAAGTCGAAGTCGTGGATTTCATATGTAGGGCTCTGCACAAAAACGAGTCAGTCGCTAATAATCAACGGCTGGCTCGTAATATGGAATTGCTTTTTCACTTCACTTTACTTTTTTGAACCTTGATATTTCCTCATTAGTACCAGGCTTGTTCCAAATCATCTGCGTGCTGGTGAGGCTGCGGATGTCGCAATCCACGGTGAGGGCTTCTGAGGTGTCATCGGGCTTGGGAGAAATCAGCAGATGCCCAGCATTGGTGACGGTGTAGATACGATAAACGGTGGTGTCGCCTGCTGCCCAGTCGGAGGTGAATATATCAACGGTGCCGTTATTGGCAGACTGCGGACGGAATGTGTACTGCACCGTGCCAGCGTCGGCCACGCCTTCGTCATACACCTTTTGCCATGTGCCACCAAGCTCTGCTGCTTCGTAGACATTGCTGTCATCGTCGCTGCTGCAAGAGACGAGGGAGAAAGCAGCAAGCATCGCAAAGGTGAGTCTCCAGAGTTTCGCTGTTTTCATTTTTTTTTTGATATTGATTTCGTTATTATTTCTTTTTCGGGTGTTGTTGTGGCTGTGGTTGCGGTCTGAAGCGCATGGGATTGTCACGGTCGCCCCAAAC